>ERZ857882.402-NODE-402-length-55128-cov-13.160278_pt1 | contig 55128 bp, 41 predicted proteins | sample MGYA00519697_ERZ857882 | MGnify/ENA primary metagenome ERZ857882 (study PRJEB31778, sample SAMEA3449373) | human gut metagenome | biome: human gut; feature: human-associated habitat; material: faeces | place: United Kingdom | collected 2010/2012 ...
ACCTTGATATATAAAGAAAAATAGAAAAAAAGTAGTGTAAAAACTTTACACTAACTATCATACAAGGGGGATAGTTTTATGAAATGTAGTATAACTGAACTAGAGATAGAATCTTTATACAGAAGAATAAAAGATAAAGACATTGATTTACAACCTGACTTTCAAAGAGGTGAAGTTTGGAGTGATAAAAAAAAGAAAAAATTAATAGATACAATTTTAAGAGGGTGGCAGATACCTCCAATACATGTTGTAGAGAATAATAAATATGTTGATGAAGTTTTAGATGGGCAACAAAGACTAGCAGCAATAAGAGATTTTATGGATGATGAATTTACTATAGATGGCAATATTAAACCGATAGATGATGATATTATAGAATTAAATAAGATGAAATTTTCCAATTTAAATGATGACATTAAAAGAAAAATAAAAAAATATAGCATTAGGGTTGTAAGGATAACAGAGCATAAACCAGAAGAAGCAGCAGAACTTTTTTTTAGATTAAATCAACCATCGCTTTTAACATCAGCAGAACAAAGAAATGCATTTTTTGGAACAGCTAGAGAAGAAGTGAAGCGCTTAGTAAATTTATTTGAAAAGTTAGGTGGAAATAAGCAGTTAATAGGTTTTTCTAACTCTAGAATGGCTTATGATGATATTATTTCAAAACTATGCTTTACATTAGAACAAAATACATTAACTAAAAAAATAACATCCAATAATATTACAGAGAAATTTATTTCTGAAAAAGGATTTGGTGAAGTAATATATTCACAAGTTCAAGATATTATAAAATATTTTTTAGATAGCTTAGATAATGTTAAATTAGAATCAACTGTTAAGTTAAATTTAAACAAAGCTACTTTATATAGTTGGTTAGTATTCACATATAGAAATAAATTAAATATAAATCATTATGAATTAGGAACTTTAATATATACATTTGAAGGTATTAGAGAAGGATATAAAGGTAAAGTAGTAAATGATATTATAAATTATGATTACAATTATATACAAAGGGAGTATCCTTATTTCCAATCTATGATTCTTTTATTCAATCAAAAAGCAAGTATGGGAAGTACCGATGCAACATCAATAATTTTTAGAGATATAATACTTGAAATATCTAAAGAAATTATACTTGAAAAAGATAATAAATTATCAAATATATTAGATATAGAGTATAGAAAAACTCAAAATTTACAGCAAACTATTGAATATTTGATTGGCAATTTAAGATGGGGGGAGAAATTAAACCAATGAGAAGTGCAAGAGTAAAGGATTATTGGAGAAAATATTCCAAAATAAATCATAAAATTGAAATTAAGGAAATAGATTTGAAAGGTATTAATGGAATAGAAGTATTGAATGCCCAAAAAGGTATATTTGCAATATGTGGACTAAATGGTGTTGGTAAAAGTACTATAATATCAGCCATTAAAAGTATATTAGGATTGGATTTAAATGTTAAAGATGAATTAAGAATTTCAAAAGAAGTAGAAGGATTGGTAACTTTAGGACAAGAAAAAGAAATCAATATTACTAGTGAATATGGAAAAAGACTTATAGATGTAATACCAAAAGAAGCAAATGAATATTTATACTTAGAGCATGAGCAAGCAATTGACGTTATAAATAGGATAACGGAAGAAACAAATTTTGATGAATTCCTAGAACAGTATGATGAATATTCTATGAGTAAGGTTCAGTTAGAAGAAATAAGTTATATAATCGGTAAAGATTATAAAGAAGTATATATAACAGAAATAGAAGATGATTTTTTTAAATTTCCATTTTTTAGAGTTAATTGTAATGGGGTACGGTATGATTCTACTAAAATGGGTGTTGGAGAACATATATTATTTTACTATTATATAATGATAGAAAAAATTGAGAAGGATGGAATTGTAATAATAGAAGAGCCTGAAAGCTGCATAAGTGTAAGGTCCCAAGAAAAGTTTATGGATTTTATGGCGAAAAAAAATTCAGAACAAAAGATTCAATTAATAGTTACAACTCATTCACCATTTATCATTAAAAATATTCCGTCAAGTAATATTATTTTAGTTGATAGATATGAGGAATGTTCTATTATTTATACAGGAGAAGAAAAAAGGTTAACAAAAGAGTTAGGATTAGATATAAATAAAAGAGGAATAATTTATGTAGAAGATAATTTAGCTGAATTATTTTTGAAAAAAATATTAAATGATTCAAATAATGGATTTATATTGGAGGATTATGATATTAAATCTGTAAATGGTGAATCAGAAATAACTTCAAGATTAAAATCTAACTGTACAGAAATAGATTTTAAAATTATAGGTATATATGACGGAGATATGAGAGAAAAATTAAGTTTAAAGGTTAAAAGAGAACTCAAATGGAAGTATATGTTTCTACCTTCTAAAGAAGAATTAGAAGTTGAATTTAGAAGATGTGTAAAAGATAAAAGAGATATTTTCATAAGTACACTAAAAAAAGATAAGAGAGAGGTTTTAAGTGCATTAAGTTCAGTTGAAGGAGATAATTATCATGATTGGTTCATAAATTTACACAATAAGCTTAGGTTAACTTCAGAAGATTTATTTAATATTTTATATAACTTGTGGATAGGTTATGAAGAAAATATAAGTTTAGTTAATGAATTTATTATTGAATTAAAAGAAGTTAGCTAGATTGAGAGAATAATGTGCGTAAAATATGAAAAATTAATGGTATAAAGTCATAGAAAAATCTATGGCTTTTTTATTTACAAAATAAGGATATTAATTGTAGAATAGTATATAATTAAATTAAGATTATAGAATTTAGGGGGATTAGAATGTCATACTTAGGAAACGAAGAAACCTTAGTAGAATTGCCAGCAATTGAATATTTAGAGAAGAAGTTAGATTACAATTTTGTTCATGGAAAAGAATTAACTCCTGAAAGTGGAGCTAGAGATTCTTTAGCTGATGTTGTATTAGTAGATAGATTAAAAGTAGCATTAAAAAAGCTAAACCCTTGGATGAATGAAGGTAATTTAGATAGAGCTATAAGATATATTAGTAGAGCTGATAGTTTAGGTACAGGTTTATTAGAGATAAATGAAAAAATTTATGAAGCTCTTGTAGATTTAAATTTTACAGTTGAACAAGATTTGTATGGTGATGGTCAAAAAAAGCATCATACTGTTCATTTTATAGATTGGGAAAATGTTGATAATAATGATTTTTTAGTAGTTCGTCAATTTGAAGTTCAAACTTTAAGTGGAAAGTCTATTTTCCCTGATATAGTTATTTTTATTAATGGTATACCTGTAGTTGTTTTAGAAGCTAAATCCCCTTTCTTAGAAAAAGGAAATAATGAGAGTATTGGAAAAAAAGAAGCTTTTCAACAATTAAGAAGATATATGAATGCTAGAGATGAATCTTTAGGTGAAGGAGCTCCAAGATTATTTTATAGCAATTTCTTTACTGGAATTTTAAATAGATATAACGCTTATGTTGGAACAATAAGCTCAAAGTATAATCATTACTTACAATGGAAGGACCCATATCCATTTAAGAAAGATAAAATTGATGGTTATAAAGATTGTGGACAAAATATATTTCTTCAAGGATTTCTAGAAAAGAAAAACTTACTTGATTTAATGAGAAATTTTATTGTTTTTGAAGCTGACAATGGTGCTGTTATTAAAAAAGTTTGTAGATATCAGCAATTTAGAGCTGTTAATAAAGCTATAGAAAGAATTGTTAGCGGAAAAGATAAGCTTTCAAGAGGTGGAGTTGTTTGGCATACTCAAGGTTCAGGTAAATCATTAACTATGGTTTTCTTAGCTAGAAAAATTAAACGAACTAAGGGATTAATGGATTCTACTGTAGTTGTAGTTACAGATAGAATAGACCTTGATAAGCAGATATTTGGAACCTTTAATAGAACTTTATCTAAGATTACAACGCCAGTTAGAGCAGATAATATTGAGTATATGAAAAGTTTATTATCTAATCCACAGCCACAAATAATAATGACAACTATTCAGAAGTTCCAAAATGAAACTGAAGAGAAAGAAGTATTATTTGATGGTAAGAAGACTATTCAAAAATATGCTGTCGAGTACCCTGTTTTAAGTACAAAACAAAATATTATTGTTTTGGCAGATGAGGCTCATAGGAGTCAGTACAAAGATACAGCTTCAAATATGAGAGTAGCATTACCTAATGCTGTCTTTATTGGATTTACAGGAACTCCAATAGATAAAGAAGATAAATCAACACCAAGAACTTTTGGTGGGTATATAGATAAATATTCTATTAAAGAAGCAGTAGATGATGGAGCTACAGTAAGGATTGTATATGAAGGGAGAAGACCAGATTTACAGATAGTTGGTGAATCCGTAGAAGATTTATTTGATGAAGCCTTCGCAGATAGAAGTAATGATGAAAAAGCAGCTATAAAGCAAAAATATGCTACTAAAAGAGCTATTGTAGAATCAGAAGAAAGAATAAATGATATAGTAGTAGATTTACTACAGCATTACAAAGAGCAAATACTACCTAATGGATTTAAAGCTCAAATAGTATGCGTATCAAGAGAGGCTTGTGTTAAGTATTATAATGCTTTAAATAAGCATATGAAAAATATATTAGGGGAAGGCTTTGAAGCTAAGGTAATATTCTCAGGTAATAATAATGACCTACCACATTTAAAGAAGCACTTTACTACAAAATCAGAACAAGATGCAATAATAAATAGATTTAAGCAACCTATAGACAAAGATAAATTAAGCTTTCTAATAGTTAAGGATATGTTATTGACAGGTTTTGATGCTCCTATTGAACAAGTTATGTATCTTGATAGACCACTTAAGGAACATACACTATTACAAGCAATAGCAAGAGTTAATAGGACCTATACTAAAGAAGTAGAAAGAACACTAGAGACTAGTATAGTAGTAAGAGAAAGTATCACAAAACAATGTGGGTATGTAGTTGATTACTATGGAATATCAAATTACCTTGAAGATGCACTAGCTATATTTGATAAAGTTGATTTAGGTAAGCCTATGGATTCATTAGATGATTTATATAATGAGATGTTATCATATAGAGAAGCTATAATGAGCATGTTTAGAGGTATAAACAAAAATAACTTAGATGAGCTAGTTAATAAAATTGAGCCAGAGGATAAAAGAGCAGAATTTGAGCTTATGTATAAAAAATTTTCTGGAGCAGTAGAAAGTTTATTACCTAGATACATTGATACAGATATATTAAATGATTTAAAGTGGATTTCATATATTAGAGCAGCTGCTAAAGCAAAATTTAATCCAAGTGATTCAATAGATATTTCTGATTGTGGAGAAAAAGTTAGAGAAATAATAGAAAGTCATTTGAAGTCCTTAGGAGTTCAATCATGGATTAGACCAATAACTTTATTTGAAAATGATTTTAAGGCTAAGATTAGTACGCTTAAATCAGATGAAGCTAAAGCATCAGCTATGGAACATGCTATAAAACATACTATAAATATTAAAATGAAGGAAAATCCAGCTTATTATGAGTCATTATTGGAAAGACTTCAGAAGATATTAGATGAAACTAAAATTAATTGGATTGAAAGAAAGAAAAGGCTTGAAGAGTTTATTAATAATGATGTAGAACAAGGAGCTACAGATGAAGCTAGTAATTTAGGACTTGATGAGAAAGAATTTGCTTTCTTTAAAGTAGTTAAAAAATATCTAGATGAAGATAGTGATGGAGAAATAGATTTTGTAGTTAATGAAGATGGAGAAGCTTATGTAAGTGATGAAACTATAGAATTATCCAAAGAAATAGCTAGAGATGTTAAGAATGTAGTTAAAGATAATTATATGATAGATTGGGTTACTAACCAAACTAAAACTAATGATATCCAAAGAGCAATAAAGCTTATGCTAATTAGAAAGTATTCTAAGAAGTTACCTAAAAATGTTAGAGAAAGAATTATGGAGCCACTACTTAATTTGGCTAAGATACATTTTGATGTATTATCTTAATTACTAATATAAAAATTGTTTCGTGAAGGAAGGTTTCTATAATATGCTATCAAAAGAAATTATAAAAATAAAATATAATATTTCTTTAAATCATTATCTAGCTAGTATTTTAAAAAAAGAAATTGAATCTTTAGATAGAACCAGAAAAAATTATTTAACAAGACTTAAAGATATAGTAATAACTAAGAAGTACAAAAGTCATTGTTTTTGTTGTGATGAAGATATAGATTCAGAAGTTGATGAATTCTGTGTTGTATGTGGTTGGTTTAAATGTAGTTGGTTAGAAAGATGTGGGTGTGACTATACGCCACTTAGAGTTAATAAAAGATACAAGAATATTTTATTAAATAATAATGAAGCCAAAATACTAAAAGAAAAAATTGAAGAAATTAATGTGAATAGAAGCCTTTCTAATGAGCAATGCAATAAGATGAAAAATGACAATGATTTTTATAATAAAAAGCTAAATCAATTTGTTAAACTTGGAGTAAAAGATGAAATATAAAGTGCAATACGGAACTAAAGAATTAGAATTTAAAATTGAATTTAGAAATAGAGATACAATGAGTATTTCGGTAGAGCCACCTAATAATATTTTAGTTGTGGCTCCTACTGGAACTCCAGAAGAAAATATTAAAGAGATAGTAAAATCAAGGGGTAAATGGATAGTTCAGAAGCTTTTTGAGTTTAGGAATATAGAAGCTAAAAAAGTTAATAGAGAATTTGTAAATGGAGAGTCTTTTATGTACTTAGGAAGAAATTACTCTCTGCAAATACATATAGATAAAGCTTTACAGAATAACTCAAAAGTTAAACTTTTTAGAGGCAAGTTCCATGTTTATGTTAAAGAGAAAAATGAGGAGATTATCAAAGAAGCTATGGAAGCTTGGTATAGAGAAAAAACTGAAGAACAGGTCAGGAAAAGAATTAAATACTATAAGAAGTTTTTTGAAAAGAAACCAAGTGATATTAAGGTTAAGGAGCAGAAGAAAAGATGGGCTAGCTGTACATCAAAGAATGAACTTTTATTCAATTGGAGATGTGGAATGGCAAAGGCTACTGCTTTAGATTATATTGTGGTACATGAGATGTGCCATATGTATTATAAGAATCACTCACAGGAGTTTTGGGATTTAGTAGCTTCTGTCATGAGTGATTATGAAAGTAGAAAAGAATGGCTTAGGGATTATGGTATAAGAATGGATTTGTAATATATTTATTACAAAATATACAATGGCAGAAGATTAAATATTAAAATAAAAGATAATAATTTTAAATAGATAATTTATAAGGAGGTATATGGGAATGTATGAGTATGAACTTTATGAATTAATAGAAAAGGCAAATAAAGCAATGATAAAAAGAGGATTGTGGATAGGAGGTTTATTAATTTTATCTGTGGTGACATATGGAGCTACCCAATCAAATATTGCAGATGCTGCTGTTTATTATATGGCAGGATATAAAAATGTTACTTACGATGATTATTCAAAAATTACAATTGGGTGTATTATATACGCAATATATCATGCTTATAAGTTTTTAAGAATTTGGTTAGTTAGGATTAACACTAAAAAGTTGTTAAAAGACATTTAATATAAATAGAGTTATTTTTTAATATATGATTAGGCAATTGAGTGGTTGTGGTATACCACAACCACTCAATTGCCTAAATAAAAAACATTAATAATAAAAGGAAATATACAGGATGTTATCTTATATATTTCCTATTTTTATGTCGAAAATAACTGTAAATATCATAGTTGAAGATAAAAAAATAAAGGTTTAGTCCATGTAATCTTTTATTAGCTCTAAACATCTTTCTTTTGTACTTTGATTTTTAGATGATATTACAAGTAGAGGTTGCATTGTTCCACCTTCGGCTTTTTTGCCAGCAGCTTCAGCTGTAGCATCTTTATCTGCAATCCATTGAATTTGCAGAGCTGTTAACTTATCCATGGTTTCAGTAGATAATGTGTTTTTTAATTCATCATATATCTCATTGAGCAAAGCATCCCACATCTTATATTCTTGTCCTCCTAATTGTAGCATGCCCGCAGTAGTTAGATATTTTTCCTCATGATATGGAAAAGCGTTGACTTCTTCTTGAATGTCTATAAATTTAAGTAGATATTTTTTAGCTAATCCAGCAGTTGGAGATTCTACTTCAACTATCTTTTCAACTTCTTTCTCAACTATTTTTTCTTTTACTGGCGTTGTCAACCTTCCAGCGACTACTCCAGTTGATAATGTTGCTAGTAAAATGAATACTATAATTATACTTTTTTTCATTATATTAATCCCTTCCTTGTTTATATAGATAATGGTAGTTAAAATTAAAAGTTATTGTTAGCTTATCTATTATATTCAATAACATTATACCATTAATTGGAATGGTGAAGTGGTTGATTGACTAAATAGTAAGTAATCTACTTAATTGAGAGTATTGTTTTCTAGTAGGATATTTTTTATTACTTTCAAGGAAGCCTATTGTAACAGGACTAAGCTTGGATAATTTAGCAAATTCCTTCTGATTAAGATTTGATGAGTGTCTATAATTAAGTATTATATCTGAGTAATTTTTACTAAGAACAAACCTATAATATTTATCATATAGCTTCTTAGGTGGAACTTTTATAAGGGTACAAAATTCTAAGAAGTCATGAGGTCGTAAATACCCTTCATCAAATTCTAAATTCTGATTTTTATTAAGAAATATATTTACTCCATGATAAAATTCTTCTAATGTTACTCCAAGAGCAGAAGCTTTATCAAAATACTTTTCGTAAAGATTGAGTCTATTAGCCTCTTGGAAGAGATTAAATTCTAAGTGTACAAGCATCTCAAAGGGGTAAAGCGAGCAGATGTAATACTAAGAGAAATAGAAAAATATCTTCCTAAGTTATATAAGTCATTAATGGAGATATATAAGCATTTAGGTGAAGAAAATGAAGATGAAGTTATTTCTGAGCAATACTCATTGATAGATGGTATATCTATAGATTTTGGTGTAATGCAAAAAACAAGAAAAGCCTATGTTATAAAAAGTGATTTTATATGGGATGATATAGGAAGCTTTTCGGCTTTAAGTAGATATTTAGAAGAAGATAAAAATAATAAAAGAAGTAATAATGTATATCTTCAAGATAGTGAAAATTGTGCAGTTTTTGGAGAGAAAAACCTAATTATTGGTTTTGGTTTAAAGGATCTAATTGTAGTAGATGCGGGAGATGTTATTTTGATTATGAATAAGAATAAAGAACAAGAAATAAAGCATTTACTAAATGATATATCCAATGAACGAAGGTATGGAGAATTTATGTAAATAAAATCATTATAGACAATAGTGATTTGTAAAAATTAAGGCCGTAATTTAAGGGTTTTACTTAAGTTACAGCCTTAATTTAATTCAAATATTTTTTTATTTTACCAAATAAGGATATTATTTGTAAAATGATGTATAATTAAATTAATATTTATTATATTTAAAGGGGATTACATTATGAATAATGAGGATTTTTATCAAAAATTGAGAAAGAAAATGAGAGAATGGTTAAAAAGTGATGAGGGGAAAACTAATAAATTTGCAGAATACTTAATGTTTGCACCGGATTTATTTCACTTATTATGTAAATTATCTATAGATAAGGATGTTCCAGCAATTGAAAAAGTAAAGGTAGTTGCAGCTATAGCATACTTTGTTTCACCATTAGACTTTATACCAGAAGCTTTAACAGGTCCATTAGGATATGCTGATGATATTGCCTTAGCAGCGTATGTATTAAATAGTTTAATCAATAATACTGATGAAGAAATAGTAAAAAAACATTGGGTTGGAGATGCTGATGTATTAGATTTAATACAACAAATTTTATCTATTGCTGATGCTATGCTTGGTAGTGGACTATGGGAAAATATAAAAAGGGCTTTTGATAAAAAAGTTAAGAAAAAAGCTTAATAAATTTTAATAAATGATGAGATCAATTTTACAAAGTGTAATTATACATAATTAAAACTAAAACTGAAAGCAAAGAAAAGAGTAAAATAAAGGAGCTGTCTCATCAGCTCCTTTTTGATTTATAAATAAGGTTATTTATTGGAGGAGTTATGAAACTAATTATTTTAATATTAGTAATAATTATTTTTATAGTATCTTATAAAAATATACAAAAAGAAAAGTACATTAAAGAATTAAAGAATAGATTGCAGCAGATAGAAAAAGATAGTGAAAGAATAAAATTTGAAGATGCTAAGAAAAAAGAATATATAGATTCTATAAATATTGATATTAACAATCTCAAGGATTCACTAGAATATGAAAAAAAAGAGAAGTTAACATTAGAAAGTAAACTAGTAGAATTAAAAAAACAAAACACAGAGTTAGAGAAGGCAATATCAAAAACAAGAGTAAAGTACAATGAAGAAAAGATAAATACAATAAAAGATGATGAAATATCTGATACTGATGAACATAAAAGTATAATAAACAATATAGATATCGGGAACAATAATCTTAATAATGAAGCAGAAGTTAAAAGAAATAACATAAACAAGTTAAATAAGAAAAATAAGATAAATCAGAAATCTAAAAAAACAAAAAAAGAACAATCAAAAAATGTAGATTTAAAAAGTGCTGAAGATAATTTAAATAAAAATATAAGCAATGAGTCCTTAAATAATCAAGATAAAATAGATACTGAAATTAAGGACCTTCAAAGTAAGGAGAAGATAATAAAGAGAGCAAAAGAGTTAGCGAATAGTAATTTATGGAATGATGAAGCTATTAAACTAAATAAAAGTATTATTGAATTTGATGAAAAGAATATTGCAGCACATACAAGATTAGCAAAATGTTATGTAATTAAAGAAAATTATATTATGGCAGAAAAGTTATATAAAGAAGTATTGACGATTGATTCAAATAATACAATAGCAAAAAATAGATTACATGATGTTGAAATATTAATTAAAAGACAAGTTAATTATAAGTTTTTTAAGGTATTAAAGTATTTAGAAAATGAATTTAAATCATTTGTAACTATAGATGAATTTAATGAAGAATTTATAATCTTCTATAACGATATTTATAATCCATATAGGAGAGGAAAAAATAGAAGATTTAGAGAAAAAGAAGATGGAGATATATTAAGACTTAAGGAGAATGAAATTGAGGTAATTGAAAAATATAGTAATTTATTTAATTTAAAACTTAAGAATATTAAAGAAATATTGGATGTGAATAATGTTATAATTATTTCAATTCCATCTAGTAAGGTTGGAAAAAAGAAGGGTATAAATTACGTAGCAGAAAATATAGCTAAAAAAAATGGATTCTTAGATAAATCTAATAGATTAATAAGAACTAAAGATATTCATAAATTATCAGCTGGAGGAAGAAGAGATAAAGATGTTCATCTTAACTCTATTAAGTATAAAGAGGATAATTGTGATTTATCAAATAAAACAATAATACTAATTGATGATGTTATAACTACTGGAAATTCCTTAATTGCTTGTAGAGAAATACTTATGAGGTGTGGAGCAAAACAGATAGTTGGATTAGGAATAGGAAGAACATACTCACATAATAGTTAATATATTATAGATAAAGAAAGGAAGATATATGGATTTATTAATACCAATGATATTAAAACAAATTAAAGGTATAGGTTCAATTAAGATAAGAAATATAATTGAAAATAATACTATGCCTAGGGATATGGATGAAGTGCAAGATTGGTTAAAGCTTGTGTTATCAAAAGAAAGTGTGCATATAAAAAATATGACTAATGAGCAGTTTAAGAGCATTCTGGAAAACGTTAACAAAATAAAAGAAGGTTCAATTAAAAATAATATTAGAATGGTATCAATATTAGATAATAAATATCCTAAATTACTAAAAGATATAAATAATGCTCCTACAATATTATTTTATAAAGGAAATTATGAGTGTTTAATAAATGAAAATAATATAGCTATTGTAGGAACTAGGAAACCAACAGAAAACGGAGCTAGAGTAGCATATAAAACGTCTAAGTATTTTTTAAGTTTAGGTTATTCAGTAGTAAGTGGACTAGCTATTGGTTGTGATACATATGCACATAAAGCTGCTGTTGATTCAAAAAAAACTACTATTGCTGTTATGCCTTGTGGATTAGACTATATTGTTCCTAAAGTAAATATGAAATTAGCAAATGATATATTAGAAAATAATGGTTGTTTAGTTAGCGAATATGAATATGGAAGTAAATTATCTAGGTACAATTATGTAAATAGAAATAGGATACAAAGTGGATTAAGCAAAGGGATTATTGTTATAGAAACAAGAGAAAAAGGTGGTACTATAGAAACTGTAAATTTTGGAATAAAACAAAATAAAATTGTTGCATGTTATGATTGTGATGAAGAATATGAAGAGATAAGAGGAAATAAGAAATTTATAAAGGAAGGTAAAGCTTACAGCTATAAGACATTAAATGATTTAAGTATTATCGAAGAAAAGATAAAGAAATACTATGGTTTTAGTAATATACAATTAAATTTTAATATTTAATAAATTATACCGTTACAAATAAATTTTTTGCTTTATATTTACAAAAAAGACTGCTGTTTTTAGTAATGAGCTTTTTTAAAAGATGCAAATGTATAAAAAGACTCTATATAGTAGACTCTCTATTATGAGTGTCTAAAATATAGGGTCTTTTTTAATTAGGCTAGTTCATTTTCTATGGGACCTTGATTTAATAAATTGGGAGAAGTAAGTTTTATTCCTATAGCTCCAATTGGTGCAGTTATTAAAACACTTAAAATTGCTATAGCTTGCATTATTTCCCCACCAACTATGTTCATTTGAAGGGGAACTCCAGCTTTGGCAGATTGAACAGTAGCCTTAGGCAAATAAGCTATTATACAAAAGATTCTTTCCTTTAAAGTTAAATTTGTACCTATTAAAGAAATTGCAACACCTATAGAACGAATAGTTAATGAAATTATAAGCATTACTACACCTATCCATAAGTATTCACCAACTAGTGATGGATTTATAGCCATTCCAACAAAGGCAAAAAGATATAATTTACCATATTTCCAAACCACATTTATTCCATCTTGAAGTTTCTTAGCTAAATCATTTAAATAAGTTCTTAAAAAGAAACCATAAATCATTATAGTTAATAGTGAGTTAAAGGATGATAAATGAAATTGATTTTCTACATATCTAATTGCTATACAAATACCTAAAGAAAAAATAACTCTAAATGTATTGTTATCAATTTTTGATAATATTCCTTTAGTTATGTAGGCAAGGATAAAGCCAACTACTATACTTATAAGTATTGCTATAGGTATTGAAATTAATTCTGATGCAATAGATATAGATTCACCACTAATACCAGACATATATATGCCTATAAAAGTTGTAAATAAAGTTATGGCTACTGTATCATCAGCTGAAGCTCCAACTAAAAGCATTTGAGGAATTGCTTTATCTTGACCTATTTTTCTATTAATTAAATCTACCATAGAAGGTACTAAAACAGCTGGACTTACTGCAGCTATTATAAAGCCTAATATAGCTCCTTGAACAAAGGAGAATTTTAAAAATATCGTAGATAAAAATGCAATTGCCAATCCCTCAAGGGTTGCAGGAACAATACTTAATAAAACTGCGGGCCTTCCAATTTCCTTCATTTGATCTAAGCGTATACCAAGACCACCTATAAATAAAACCGTTACTAAAGCAATATCCTTAATATATGTAGAAATACTTAATGTAGCTTCTGGTACTATATTAAGAAAAGCAGGTCCTATAAACATTCCTAGTAAAATCATGCCTATAAGTGAAGGAAGTTTTAAAAATTCAACCAATTTGCCAATATAATTTGCCAGTAGACCTATTACTATTAAACTTAAGATAATTATTAAAACATTCATTTGTTAAGCCTCCTGTAGAATATAATATAAGTAATGATATTTAAGAAATAAAAAAAGCTAATAATTTCCACAACAAAAAGAGTTGTAGAAGTCATTAGCTATAATAAGCGGTTTTGATAAATATCAAGGGAGAACTTCATTCCCTACGAGGATAAATTATATCATATAGGGTTCTGTAGCACAATGTAAAATAAATAATTCTACATTTTAATAAAGAAACTGATTAAATAGCCCATAAAAACAACTAAATTCTGAATATTAAATTAAATTTCAAATTTAAAATTTAAATATTCTGAATTTTATTGTATAATCAAAGAAAAATCAAGGAGAAAAAATATATGAATTTTGAGAAGAAAAGAGAGTTTATAATTAACGTAATTTATTTATTAATAATTGGAGCAATAATCTATATAGCTATTAAATACGCTCTTGGTTGGTTTTTACCCTTTGTAATAGGTTTTGGTATAGCCTTTATGTTAAAACCTCTTATTAATATGCTAACAAAGAAGTTGAAAATTAATAGAAAAATAGTGGCAGGAATTACTGTATTATTATTTTATGCAACAGTAGGAGCAGTATTTACATTAATTATAGTAAAAGTATTTATTGCATTAAAAGATGTATTTATACAACTTCCTGATGTATATAAAAATAGTATTGAACCAATTATATTTAATATTTCTAATAATGTTGATGATTGGATAATTAAATTAGACCCTACATTAGTTGATACTTTTAGAGAAATGATATCATCTATAGCAAAATCCATAGGAACAATTATATCTAGCATATCATCAGGAGTGGTATCCTTTGTTTCAGCAACAGTTTCAATGGTGCCAAGTTTCTTTATTATGTTGATATTTACAATTATATCTTCTTTCTTCTTTGCTATGGATTATGTAAAAATAACAGGATTTATAACAAAGCAATTTTCACCTAAGACGAGAGCTATATTTTTTGAAGTTAAAGATTACATTGTTGGTACATTATTTAAGTTTGTAAAGGCATATTCTATGATAATTACAATAACCTTTATAGAACTATCAATTGGACTTTCAATAGTAAGAGTAGAAAATGCAATTACAATTGCCTTATTAATTGCTTGTGTGGATATATTACCTGTTCTTGGTACAGGAGGAATAGTAATACCTTGGATATTTATAGAGTTATTTAAAGGAAATATACCATTAGCAATAGGATTAACTATAATTTATGTTACTATTACAGTTGTTAGAAATATAATTGAACCAAAGATAGTTGGTCAGCAAGTGGGGTTACATCCAATAATAATGTTAGTTTGTATCTTTATTGGAGCGAGACTATTTGGGTTCTTAGGAATATTTGCTTTACCAATTATGGTTATAATATTAAAAAATTTAAACGATACTGGAAAAATTAAAATACTTAAGTAAAAGATGAAATAAATAAGTTTGTTTTTTAAAACAAAAAATATTATTATTAGTTTATAAAAGAAATGAGGTGAGGAATTTATGATGATGAATACTCACAAGTCTTTAGCTATTTCTTTTGTTGAAAATGTAGAGTTAAATAAAAGTTTTTTAATTAATTATAAGCATTTTATATGGGGAAATCTAAAGCCAGATTCAGTATCAAAATATAAGTTTAAAAAACATTATTTTGATGAAAGTTTTAATATGATAGTAAATAAAATACAGTTTCTATCTTCATTATCTGTAGATGATATATTTATTATTTATTCTATAGGTAAATTTAATCAAGAATTAGGTGTTATATGCCACTTTTTATGTGATTATTTTTGTATACCTCATTATCAAAGGTGGGAGTTTAAAAGCCCTGGTGCAGTTAAGGATCATGTTTTATATGAAAATGATTTAAATAAATTTTCTAAAACACATAAGGTTAGAAAGGAATTAAATACTTCATTAACTTGTGATGATATAAGAGTGTATATATATAGTCTTCAAAAGGAATATGAAGGAATAGTTTCTTATGAAAAAGACCTACAATATGCAAGTCATATATGTAATACAATAATTAACTTGATTTTAGATGAAGTAATTTTAAATCAAAAGCTTAAGGAAAATATTGCATTAGTAATATAATAAGTGCAAGGAAGCTAAAATGTAGTTTTTCAGACTATAGACAAAAAGGATATTTTCATTCTTGAAAATATTCTTTTTGTTTTTTAAAGAATTTTTTTTATAATGTTGACTAAAATAATAGGATAAGCATATAATAATGTTAAAAGAACATATGAACAATTATTCATATATTTAAATGAAATGGAGGAATAGAAATGGGAGAAAATAAAGTGGAAAGCTGTAATTGTACAATAATTCATAAGGATATTGTGGAGAAGGTTAGAAAAAGTTTACCAGATGAAGAAGTACTATATGACTTAGCAGATTTATTTAAGGCTTTTAGCGATTCAACTAGAATAAAAATACTACATGCATTATTTAAAGAAGAATTATGTGTATGCGATTTAGCAGCTTTATTAGATATGACTCAATCAGCTATTTCTCATCAACTTAGAGTATTAAAAAGTAATAGATTAGTTAAATTCAGAAGAGATGGAAAGGTTATATATTATTCCTTAGCAGATGATCATATAAAACATATTTTCCATGAAGGCTTTAAGCATATTTTAGAATAGGAAAGTGGTGATAACTATGAATAAAAATGAAATAAAATTGATTTTATCAGGATTAACTTGTGCTAATTGTGCAAATAAAATAGAAACTAGAGTTAATAATTTAGAAGGTGTTAAAGAGGCAAGTTTAAACTTTACTACATCTACCTTAAGTATAGAAGGAAATGGCAATGAAGAATTAATGGATATTATTCTTAAGGCAAAAGAAATAATAAACAAACTAGAACCTGAAGTTAAGGTATTTCACAAAGATGAAGAAAATGTAGTAATAGAAAATGTAAATAGATGTACTAGTAAAACATGTTCAGTAGAAAATAATATTTCAAATAAAGATCAAGGACATACTTCCAAGAAGGAAGATTCACATAGCCATGAACATTCTCATAATGAAGCTATAAATTTAAAAGAGAATTTAAGCTTAATAATTGGAGCCATAATTTTTGCAGTAGCAATGGTCTTAGATAGAGATTCAATAATAACATTAGTTTTATTTATATTAAGTTATTTATTAATAGGTGGTAATGTAATTTTAACAGCAGTTAAAAATATATTAAGAGGAGAAGTATTTGATGAAAACTTCTTAATGACTATTGCAACTTTAGGAGCATTCTTTATTGGTGAATACCCAGAAGGCGTAGCAGTTATGTTATTTTATGAAATAGGGGAGTTATTCCAATCTTATGCTGTTAATAGATCAAGGAAATCAATAACTTCACTTATGAATATTAGAGCAGATTATGCCAATGTAATAAGAAATGGAAATGAAGAAAAAGTAAATCCTGAAACAGTTAGTATAGATGAAGTAATTCTTGTAAAACCTGGTGAAAGAGTTCCTTTAGATGGAATAATTATAAAAGGAAATAGCTTTGTAGATACATCAGCTCTTACTGGCGAATCAGTACCGAGAGAAGTCTTTGAAGGTGAAGATATTTTAGCTGGTTTTATTAATACTAATGGAGTTTTAAATATTAAAGTAACTAGAAATTTTAAGGAGTCCACAGTATCAAGAATATTAGAATTAGTTGAAAATGCTTCTAATAAAAAGGCACCAACAGAAAAGTTTATAACTAGATTCTCAAGGTATTATACTCCAGTAGTAGTATTTTCAGCTTTAGCTTTAGCGATAATACCACCTTTTGTTTTAAATAATGGAACATTTAATGAGTGGTTATCTAGAGCCTTAATATTCTTAGTAGTATCTTGTCCATGTGCCTTAGTAGTATCTATTCCTCTTGGATTATTTGCGGGAATAGGTGGAGCATCAAGAAAGGGTATACTAGTTAAAGGTGGCAATTATTTAGAAGCATTAAAGGATGTAAATACAGTTGTATTTGATAAAACTGGAACTTTAACAAAGGGAGTTTTCAAAGTAACAGAAGTAAATAATGTGAATATAGATAAAGAAGAATTAATAAGGATAGCTGCTATTTCAGAAAGTCTATCCAACCATCCAATTGCACAATCTATAATTAAAGAATATGGTAAGGAAGTAGACTCAAAAGAATTAGTTAATTATGAAGAAATTTCTGGACATGGAGTAAAAACTTCTTTAGAAGGAAATGAAATATTAGTTGGTAACTACAAGCTAATGGAAAAGTTTAATATAAACTATGAAAATATTAATTCTATTGGAACTATAGTTCATATAGCTATTAATAGAGAATATAAAGGAAATATAGTTATTTCTGATGAAATCAAGGAAGGTTCTAAAGCAGCTATAAAAGGATTGAAGGATATAGGAGTTTCACAAACAGTAATGCTAACTGGTGATAATAAAACTGTTGGAGAAAAAGTAGCAGGAATAGTAGGCCTAGATAAAGTGTATGCTGAATTATTACCAGGTGATAAGGTAGAAAAAGTAGAAGAAATAATTGAAAGTAATAATTCTCAAGGAAAAGTAATATTCGTAGGAGATGGAATAAATGATGCCCCAGTATTAGCAAGAGCAGATATAGGTGTTGCTATGGGTGGTATAGGTTCTGATGCAGCAATTGAAGCAGCAGATGTAGTTCTTATGAATGATAATCCAGAAGCCTTAGTTTCAGCAATAAAGATAGCTAGAAAAACTAATAAAATTTTATGGCAAAATATAATATTTGCATTAGGAGTAAAGATATTAGTTTTAATCTTAGGAGCCTTTGGATTAGCTAATATGTGGGAAGCTGTATTTGCAGATGTTGGAGTTACAGTACTTGCAGTAATAAACTCAACAAGGTGCTTAAAATAGATAAGATATAAATATTAGAATGGTAATATTTTCACAATCAACAATAATATGAGAAATTAGTTTACCTGTGAAATTTTGTAGAGATTTGGGGTTAAAGGAGTTAAGAAATAAAATTTGCATAGGTAAACTTTTTTGTTGACAAATTTCATCAAATTACGTATAATTATTTGAGTTGAGAACATTCAGGCATAAGGGAAGCATACAAAATTACTTTTGTTTATAACGCGTAATTTTGCAAATTTGAGACTTATGTATAACGGATCTGCTACGTTATACATAAGTCTAATTTTTTGTGTATATTTAATTTAATTTAAAATATTTATTTTATAAAAACAAAAGTATAAAATTAAGGTTTTTATATATTTAAAATAGTTTGTTAAATAGATAACTTAAGTTGTTTTAAAATCAAAACAAAAGTGTTAGAATAATAGTATATATATATATTTGAATAATCGTGTTTTAAATAAAAAATAAAAATTAGGAGAAATTATATGGAAAAGAAAAAAAATATTTCAATGGCAGTAATTAAGAGATTGCCAAAGTATCATAGATATTTACAAGAGTTACTAAAAAATGATGTAGATAGAATATCTTCAAAAGAGTTAGGTGAAAAAATTGGTTTTACTGCATCACAAATCAGACAAGATTTAAACTGTTTTGGAGATTTCGGACAGCAAGGATATGGTTATAATGTTAAGGATCTTTATAATCAAATTAGTATTATTTTAGGATTAAATAGAGAATATAGTGCTGTAATTGTTGGAGCAGGTAATATAGGTCAGGCAATTGCAAACTACAGTAGATTTACACAGACTGGGTTAAATATTACAGCTATATTTGATGCAAATCCTAAATTAATAGGAATGAGAATAAGAGACATAGAAATTCAAGATATTGATGCTTTAAAAACATATTTAATGGAAAATTCAATTGATATAGGTATTATTTGTGTACCTAGAATAAATGCACAGAAAGTTTGTGATATTTTAGTCGAAAATGGTGTAACTGGTATATGGAATTTTGCACCAGTTGACTTATCTGTACCAAAAGAAGTTACAGTGGAAAATGTACACTTGTCTGAAAGCTTGTTAACACTTATATATCTGCTAAATGACAAAGATGAGTGTAAGTGATTACATTAAGATTTTATCTTAATTTTCAAATAATTATTGAAAAAGAATTTTCAAAAGATTATAATAATAATTGAAGCCTATGCTTCAATTATTTTTTTGAGGGGATTGTTAATCTTATAACAATTTATTCAGATGCAAAAATATTATAATGTTTTAAAATAAAATAATTATAATTAAAAAGGAGGACCTTAAATGGAATTAAAAAACATAATTCTTGAAAAAGAAGGACACTTAGCAATCGTGACTATTAATAGACCTAAAGCTTTAAATGCATTGAACTCAGAAACATTAAAAGACTTAAATGTAGTACTAGATGACTTAGAAAAAGACAATAATATATATACTGTTATACTAACAGGCTCTGGAGAAAAAGCATTTGTTGCCGGTGCAGATATTTCAGAAATGAAAGATCTTTCAGAAGAAGAAGGTAAAAAATTTGGTCTTTTAGGAAATGAAGTTTTCAGAAGATTAGAAAAGTTAGACAAGCCTGTTATTGCAGCAATATCTGGATTCGCTCTTGGTGGGGGATGTGAATTAGCAATGGCTTGTGATATTAGAATAGCTTCAGAAAAAGCAAGATTTGCTCAACCAGAAGCTGGTCTTGGAATAACACCAGGTTTTGGTGGAACACAAAGATTACCTAGATTAGTGGGTGAGGGAAAAGCTAAGGAGCTTATTTACACATGTGCAATGGTAAAGGCTGATGAAGCTTTAAGAATAGGCTTAGTAAATAAAGTTGTTCCTCTTGAAAGCTTAATGGATGAAGCTAAGGCTATGGCAAATGCAATTATGGCAAATGCACCTATAGCTGTTAAATTATGCAAAGATGCTATAAATAGAGGAATGCAAGTAGATATAGATAATGCAATTGAAATTGAAGCAGAGGATTTCGGCAAATGCTTTGCAACTGAAGATCAAAAAGAAGGAATGACAGCTTTTATTGAAAAGAGAGCTAAAAATTTTTCTAATAAATAGTCAGAATAAAAACAAAATAAAAAATAGTTAAAAAGTTAAACAAAACTTATTTTTAAAGCAAAAGGGTACAATATCAAGGAGGTATAATTAATGAATTTTCAATTAACTAGAGAACAAGAATTAGTAAAAAAAATGGTTAGAGAATTCGCTGTGAAGGAAGTTAAACCAATAGCTGCTGAGATTGATGAAACAGAAAGATTCCCTATGGAAAATGTTGAAAAGATGGCTAAGATTGGGATGATGGGGATTCCATTCTCTAAGGAATATGGTGGAGCTGGTGGAGACACTCTTTCATACATAATTGCAGTAGAAGAATTATCAAAAGTATGTGCAACTACAGGGGTTATAGTTTCCGCTCACACATCTTTATGCGCGTCTTTAATAGATCAATTTGGTAATAAAGATCAAAAAGAAAAGTATTTAAAAGATTTAGCAACTGGTAAAAAGATAGGTGCTTTTGGTTTAACTGAGCCAGGTGCTGGAACAGATGCAGCAGGACAACAAACTATAGCTGTTTTAGATGGAGACAATTATATATTAAATGGATCAAAGATATTTATTACAAATGGAGGAGTTGCTGAAACATTTATTGTATTTGCAATGACTGATAAGAGTAAGGGTACAAAAGGTATATCTGCATTTATAGTTGAAAAGGACTTTGAAGGATTCTCAATTGGAAAGAAAGAAGACAAACTTGGTATTAGAGGATCTTCAACTACAGAATTAGTAATGAACAATTGTGTAGTTCCTAAAGAAAATTTAATAGGACAAGAAGGTAAGGGCTTTGGTATAGCAATGAAGACTTTAGATGGAGGAAGAATTGGTATAGCAGCTCAAGCATTAGGAATAGCTGAAGGAGCTTATGAAGAAGCTGTTAATTATATGAAGGAAAGAAAACAATTCAATAGACCATTAGCTGCTTTCCAAGGATTACAATGGATGATAGCAGAAATGGATACTAAAATTGAAGCAGCTAGACATCTTGTATATAAAGCAGCATGGCTTAAGGAAAATAAGCTTCCATATTCAGTAGATGCAGCAAGAGCTAAGCTTTATGCAGCAGAAGTAGCTATGGATGTTACTACTAAGGCTGTTCAAATCTTTGGTGGATATGGATACACTAAGGAATATCCAGTTGAAAGAATGATGAGAGATGCTAAGATAACTGAAATATATGAAGGAACTTCAGAAGTTCAAAAGATGGTTATTTCAGGAAGCGCTTTAAGATAAGGGGAGGATTTATAAATGAATATAGTAGTTTGTTTAAAACAAGTTCCAGATACAACAGCTGTTAAAATTGATCCAAAAACAGGAACACTTATAAGAGATGGTGTGCCTTCAATAATAAATCCAGAAGATAAGCATGCATTAGAAGCTGCATTAACTATAAAGGATAATGTAGGAGGAAAGGTTACAGTTATAAGCATGGGACCTCCTCAAGCAAAAGATGCTTTAAGAGAAGCTTTATGTATGGGTGCAGATGAAGCAATTCTTGTAACAGATAGAGCTTTTGCAGGTGCTGATACTTTAGCAACATCTAAGACATTAGCATGTGCTTTAAAGAATTTAGAATATGATATAGTATTTGCTGGTAGACAAGCTATCGATGGAGATACAGCTCAAGTTGGACCAGAAATTGCAGAACATTTAAATATACCTCAAGTAACATATGTACAAGATGTAAAGGTAGAGGAAGATGGCTTATTAATAAATAGAGCTTTAGAAGATGGATATGAACTTATTAAAGTTCAAACTCCTGTTCTTTTAACAGCTATTAAAGAGTTAAATGAACCAAGATATATGAATGTTAGATATATATTTGATACAGCAAACAAAGAAATTCAACTTTGGTCAGCAGACAACATTGAAATAAGTAAAGATGAGTTAGGACTTAAGGGTTCACCAACAAAGGTTAAGAAGACTATGACTAAAGAGACAAAGGGTGCTGGAGAGTTAATAAATGAAGCTCCTCAAGAAGCTGTAAAATATGTATTAGGAAAATTAAAAGAAAAACATTACATCTAAGATATATGGGAGGTAAAGAAGATGAATATTGCAGATTACAAAGGCGTTTGGGTATTTGCTGAGCAAAGAGAAGGAGAACTTCAAAAGGTTTCTCTTGAATTACTTGGTGAAGGTAGAAAGATTGCAGATAAATTAGGCGTAAAGTTAACAGCTTTATTATTAGGGGATAATGTAAAAGCATTAGCAGATACATTAGGTAGACATGGAGCAGATGAAGTATTAGTTGCAGAAAGCAAATTATTAGAGCACTATACTACTGATGGATATACAAAAGTTATTTGCGATTTAGCAAATGACAAAAAACCAGGAATAATATTTATTGGTGCAACATTTATTGGAAGAGATTTAGGACCTAGAGTTGCAGCAAGATTATCAACAGGTTTAACAGCAGACTGTACAGTTTTAGATGTGGATGTAGAAAAAGCAGATTTACTTGCTACAAGACCAGCATTTGGTGGAAACTTAATGGCAACAATTGTTTGTCCAGATCATAGACCACAAATGGCAACAGTAAGACCTGGAGTATTCTCAAAACTTCCTGATGAAGAAAGAAACTTCACAGTTGAAGAAGTAGAAGTGAAATTAGAAGATTCAGATATCAGAACTAAAATAGTAGAAATAGTTAAAGAAGCTAAAGAAATTGTAGATATAAGTGAAGCAAACTTTATAGTTTCAGGTGGTAGAGGTGTTGGTTCTAAGGAGAATTTTGCTATCCTAGAAGAGTTAGCTGAAGCTTTAGGTGGTACAATAGCAGGATCAAGAGCAGCAGTTGAAAATGGATGGATAGAAAGAGATTACCAAGTTGGACAAACTGGTAAGACTGTAAGACCTAATATATATATAGCTTGCGGTATTTCAGGAGCTATTCAACACGTAGCAGGTATGCAAGAATCAGATATGATAATAGCAATAAATAAAGATGCTACAGCTCCAATTATGCAAACAGCAGATTACGCAATAGTTGGTGATTTATTTAAAATAGTGCCTGAAATGATAGCTCAAATAAAAGAGTTGAAAGAAGATTAATAGATAATGAATAATGCGTAATGCATAATTTCAGATGATTTTAAATCTAAAATTATGCATTATCAATTATAAATTATTCATTAAATAATAGGAGGTTTTTTTATGGAAAAGATTTTTGTAATTGGTGCAGGAACTATGGGTGCAGGCATAGTTCAAGCTTTTGCTCAAAAAGGATATGAAGTAATTGTTAGAGATATAAAGGATGAATTTGTTGAAAGAGGAATAAATGGAATCAACAAAGGCTTATCTAAATTAGTTGCAAAGGGAAAAATGAGTGAAGAAGATAAGGATGCTATTTTAGGCAGAATTTCTGGAACTACTGATTTAGCTCTTGCTGCAGATTGTGATTTAGTAATTGAAGCTGCTGTAGAAAATATGGAAATTAAGAAGAGTATATTTGCAGAGTTAGATGGAATATGTAAGGAATCTACAATTTTAGCTTCTAATACATCATCTTTATCAATAACTGAAGTTGCATCAGCAACAAAGAGACCTGATAAAGTTATAGGAATGCATTTCTTTAATCCAGCTCCAGTAATGAAGCTAGTTGAAGTTATAAGAGGAATGGCAACATCAGATGAAACTTTCAACGCTGTAAAAGAATTATCAGTTGCAATTGGTAAGGAACCAGTAGAAGTTGCAGAAGCCCCAGGATTTGTAGTTAACAGAATACTTATTCCTATGATAAATGAAGCTTCATTTATTTTACAAGAAGGAATAGCTTCAGTTGAAGATATAGATACGTCAATGAAATATGGTGCAAACCATCCAATGGGACCTTTAGCTTTAGGAGATCTTATAGGACTAGATGTATGCTTAGCAATAATGGATGTTTTATATAATGAAACAGGAGATACTAAGTATAGAGCAAGTAATCTTTTAAGAAAATATGTTAGAGCTGGATATCTTGGAAGAAAAACAGGCAGAGGTTTTTACACTTACTAAAATTAAGATATATATTACAAAGAAAAGTTGTTGCACTAAAATGCAACAACTTTTCTTTGCTTATAAATAATATATTTTTAATAATATAAATTATTGTTTATAAAATTTATTAACTATATGATATAATTAATTTCAGATAAAAAGAGAATAATTTGTAAAAATTTAAGGGAAACCTAAGGTAGTAATTAATATGAGGTGAAAATATGGATTATAGAAATGTAAAGTTTGAAGATAATAAAGTTATAATTGAAGGAGTAAAAAACTTTAATATAAAACAAATATTAGAGTGTGGTCAATGTTTTAGATGGGATAAGATAAGTGATGAAAATTATATAGTTGTTGCTTTTGGAAGAGTAATTGAAGTAGCTCAAAATAATGATGAAGTAATAATATATAATTCAAATGAAGATGATTTTAATAATATTTGGTTAAATTATTTTGATTTAGAAAGAAATTATGATGATATCAAAGATGTATTAGCAAAGGATGAAATATTAAGAAAAAGTGTTGAATTTGGTTATGGTATTAGAATATTAAATCAAGATCCCTTTGAAATGCTTATAAGTTTTATAATTTCTGCAAGAAATAGTATTCCTTCAATAAAGAAAACTGTAAAGAAAATATGCGAAAACTGGGGAGAAAGAATAGAGTATAAAGGAGAAGAATATTATACATTTCCAAGTCCTAAAGCTATAAAAAATGCTACATTAGAAGAAATTCAAGGTACAGGAGCATCTTTTAGGAGCAAGTACATAATTGATACAATAAAAAAGGTTAATGATGCAATAGAAGTAAAAGAAGATATGCTAATTAATCCTGATAAATATACAGAAAGACCTGAAATTCTTGATTTCGATTTAGAATATATAAAGAGCTTAAATGATGATGATTGCCATATAGCACTACAAAAGTTTATGGGAGTTGGAGCAAAGGTTGCAGATTGTATAATGCTATTTTCAATGGCAAAACACTCTTCTTTCCCAGTAGATGTATGGGTTAAGAGAGCTATGATTCATTTTTATGTTGCACCAGACGTATCATTAAATAAAATGAGAGTTTTTGCAAGAGATAAGTTTGGAGCTTTATCAGGAATGGCTCAGCAGTATCTTTTCTACTATGCAAGAGAAAATAAGATAGAGGTATAAAGCAATAAAAATTGTAGTAAGGGATTAGAAATAAACAGAATTATTGACTAAGTACATATAAAAAAATAAAATAAAGAAGTAACTAATTTTGTTTAACCATTATTACTTACTAATTTAAGGGATAACACCTATTGCTCCTATAATAGGTGTTATTTCCATTTTATTAAGAAATAATAAAAAGTATTGATTATATATACATTTTTTTGTAAAATAATAAAAAGAGTTAATCCCTTAATATATAAATAAACTTATTAAAAACAAAAATAGCACCCAGTTATATGCTGGGTGTTATTTTTTATATAGAATAATTAACAATTAAATAATATAATGTATAAAAGAATAAAAATTGTAGTAACAAGCTAAAAATGGAAATAAATATTGACTGAATATATGGATAGATTATAAAATAAAGAAGCTAAATACCAATATGTTATTAATCTATATAAATTTTACTAAAAAAGGTAAAAGTCTTTAAAGTAACATCTATTGTTCTAAGATAGATGTTACACCCCTAAGTATAGAAAATAACTTCTTAAAAATCATAAAAAACAAAAATAAAAAAGGATAATATCTAATCCCCTTTCCACATTAGATATTATCCTTTTTGCTATAATCTCATTTTTACTTGTAAAAATAAAATATACCATTAAAAAATATTTGCAAGAGAAAATAAGATATATGTGTAGAATTTTAGCAATATAATAATATTGGAAAAGAAGTTTTTTAAAGATATAATTAATTTGTAGGCTTTAATATTATATAAATAAATACTTATACTTTAATTGAGCTAGTTATATAACCACATAATAATTATGCCTACCTTATAATTATAAAGTGTAGGGGGATAAATTATGTATTACTTAGGAATTGATGGTGGCGGGACTAAGACAAAGTACTTATTAGTTGATGAAAATTTAAAGAAGGTAGCAGAAAGTGAAGGTTCAACCATTCATATTCATCAAGTTGGTATTGAAGGTATTAAAACTCAAATAACAGAAAATCTTTCCCAAATTTGTAACGAAGCAAAAATATCTATAGATGATATAAAATATATCTTTGCTGGAGTTCCAGGCTATGGAGAAAGTAAAAGTGATATGGAGATCATTGATAAAGCTTTTAAAGAAATTATTAAGGTTCCATATTCAATAGACAATGATGCTGTTAATGGATGGGCTGGAGGTACCGCTTGTAAACCAGGAGTTAATGTGGTTGCTGGAACAGGAAGTATAGCCTATGGAAGAAATAAAGAAGGAAAATTAGCTAGATGTGGTGGGTTTGGACCAGGAATAGGTGACGATGGAAGTGCTTATTGGATAGCTTTAAGAACAATTAATGAATACACTAAGCAAAAGGATGGAAGAAAAGAAAAAACAGTACTAGTAGATATTTTAGAAAAAGAATATGGAGTTACTTATAAATATGAAATAGTAGATATAGTATTTAATAAGTTAAAGTTTAATAGAACAGATTTGGCTAAATTTTCAACTATATGTTTCTTAGCAGCTGAGGCAGGATGTACAGATTGCAAGAAAATATTTGAAGATGCAGCTGAAGCTATATTTGAGCATATAAATGCAATATCGAAAGAACTAAATTTTACTGATGAGTTTGTAGTATCATATACTGGAGGAGTATTTAAGGCAGGAGATTATGTTTTAAATCCTTTAAAAGAATTAATTAAAAAGTCAGGATTAAAATGTTATTTACAAGAACCAGCTTTAGATCCATGGAATGGCTCTGCTCTACTTGCATATACCTTAGCAGGTAACAAAGTTCCTTATAATATAAAAGAAATTATAAAATAAAATTATAATAATAAACTGTTATATATTATTAAAATTAATAGTATTTAACAGTTTATTAATTTTTTTTATTTAAAAATAATGTTATAATACCAAATGGTGATGGTATGAGGATTATTAATGGTAAGTTATACTTACTAATGATTTTGGTATTTGTGTTATTGATTTTATTTACATGGAAAATAATAGAAAAAATATTGAAAATAAAGCAATAAGCCAAGTTTTATATGTAATTCCTATATTGTGTCTATTGTTATTTATATATATGAAATTTATATTTAAAATCAAAAATGTAAAAATATACTTCTTTGATACATTAAATTTATCGTTTTTTTCAACCATAATAATGTTGTTAGCAGTGCAAATAAGTAAAAATATAATTTTATTTATAAGAGATAAAACGCTATCAACTAAATATGGAGGTAAGAAATTAACAAATAAAGAATTAGATTATATAAATAATAAAGAAGATGCGAATTCTATTTTATGGAGCTATATACTTACTTTTATAATTTGTGGAATTATATATAGTATAACAGGTGATTTTATATCTAATGAAAACAAGTTATTAGAGACAGTACTAATAGCTTTCTTTAGTACAATGTGCTATTGGTTTATTTCTAAAAAAATTTTTACAAGTAGTAAATAAAACTAAACATTTATTTTATTTTGGAAACTTTAAGAAGGTGAGTTTCTATTTTTTTTATTCAAATTGGAAAAGTTTTGCAATGGAATTTTAAATTATATTCAAAAATAATAATAATTTACATAATAAAATTTACAAAAAATGGAGAAAATAACATTGACAATTTATGGAACATACATTTATAATATCTATAAGTGGTAATTACCACTTATAGATATTATTTATTGAAGGAGGTGTTATTCGGAAATTAGAATAACAAATGATAACTAGTGCTGCGTATGAGGTTTATTATTAAGTATATAAATATTATATTAACAGACTTCATTTTAATTCAAATAATCCTTTTCAGACTATAAAATAAAAAGAAGGACAATATAAAATACATCAAAGATTAGTCATTAAAAATTTGCATATCATATTTAATTTACTAATTATTCTCAGAAAAACTCACATAAGATAAGTTCAAATTTGTATAAAAACTTTTAGATATAGAAACATATTAAATTAGGATAGAAATTATAAAAATGAAAAGTGGGGAGAATTATGAAGAAAAAAATGTTAGTAGAAAGGTTAACAGCACTGTCTATAACTACTGTTTTTGCATCGGGGATAGCAATTCAACCAATTTCAGCTTATGGATATTCTTTAGAGCCTAATTATATAATACAAAATATAAACAATCAAATTCAAGTAAACGAATACAGTATTATTGGTGGAGTTAAAAGTTATAAGCAATTAGATAATAAGGTTACTTTTGAAATGACTACAGGTGAGAAAGTAAGAGTATCAGTATTAGATAATGATATATTTAGAATATATATGGATCCAAGCGGTGTGTTTCAAGAAGATGCAACTCCTAATTCAGCGAATCATACAACAAAAATTATTGAGAAAAAAGAGAGTGAATATACCAATGTACAACCAACAGTACAAGATGGGGATATTATAAAGGTTTCTACTGAAGCCATTGAGTTAAGGATTGAAAAATCAACAGGTAAGATGGAGTTAATTAATAAAAAGAATAATAAGATTATTTGGAAAGAAGCAGAACCATTAAAATATAAGAGTGATGAAACTATTCAAACATTAGAAGCTAATGAAGATGAATATTTTTATGGTGGAGGGCAACAAAACGGAAGATTTTCTCATAAAGGTAAAACAATTAACATAAAAAATGAAAATAATTGGGTAGATGGAGGTGTTTCAAGTCCAACACCATTTTATTTTTCTACAAATGGTTATGGTGTTATGAGGAATACCTTTAAGCCTGGGCAGTATGACTTTGAATCAACTGAAGAAGGTAAGGTATTAACTAAGCATTCCGAAAAACGTTTTGATGCTTATTATTTTATAGATGAAACTCCAACCAATATTATAAATAAATTTACTGATTTAACAGGAAAAGCAATATTATTACCAGAGTATTCATTTTATATTGGTCATGCTAACGCATATGCTAGAGACTGGGTAAATGATGAAACAGGTCAAGAATCTCAAACACAAAAAGCTGGGTTTGATCGTCAAGAAACCTTAATGGTAGATGCTAAAAAAGTTATAGATGAACATATTAGTAATGATATGCCTATAGGTTGGTTTTTACCTAATGATGGATATGGAGCTGGATATGGACGTGCAGATACTATTGATGGAAATATAGCCTTACTAAAAGAATTTGTTGATTATTCAAAAAGTAAAGGCGTTCAAGTTGGACTTTGGACACAAAGTAGCTTAAAACCAACTGGAGTTGGAGAAGCTTATTTACAACGTGATATAGATAAAGAGGTTGGTGTTGCTGGAACAAATGCCGTTAAAACAGATGTAGCATGGGTAGGAGCTGGATATTCATTTGCATTAAACGCTGTTAGACAAGCTGCTGAAGGGATAGAAAATAATTCAGTAGATAGAGCTAGACCATTTGTAATATCTTTAGATGGATGGGCTGGGACTCAAAGGTATGCTGGAATTTGGTCTGGAGATCAATATGGAGGAAATTGGGAGTATATTCGTTTCCATATACCAACTTATATTGGTTCAGGGTTATCTGGTCAACCAAATGTAGGATCAGATATAGATGGTATTTTTGGAGGAAATAGTTTAATACAAACAAGAGATATTCAATGGAAGGCATTTACTCCAATTGAAATAGATATGGATGGCTGGGGAAGTAATGATAAAACGCCATATGTATTTGGGGAGCCATATACTTCAATAAATCGTATGTATTTAAAATTAAAGGCAGAAATGATGCCATATAATTATACTATTGCAAATGAAGCAACCACAGATGGTGTACCTATGATAAGAGCAATGATGTTAGAGTATCCTAATGAATATACTTATGGAACAGATACTCAATATCAATATATGTGGGGAGAGAACTTGTTAGTTGCACCTATATATCAGAACACTTCATCTGATTCAAAAGGAAATGATATACGTAATGATATATACCTTCCTGATGAAGATCAAATATGGATTGACTATTTTACAGGAAAGCAATATAGAGGTGGTGGTGTATTAAATAATTTTGATGCACCAGTTTGGAAATTACCTTTATTTGTTAAGAATGGAGCTATAATTCCTATGGCTAATGAGAATAATAATCCAGAAGAAATAGATGATTCACAAAGAAAATTTGAAGTATATCCAAGTGGAAATACTAGTTTTGAAGTATATGAAGATGATGGATTAACAACAGATTATAAAGAAGGAAAATCTGCAACAACAGTGATAACCTCATCAGCGCCTAAGAGTGGTAAAGGAAAGGCTGTTATAAAGGCTGGGTTGTTAAAAGGTGATTATGAAGGTATAGTTACAGAAAGAACAACTGAATTTACAATAAATGCAAGTGAAAAACCAACAGATTTGTCATTAAAAGTTGGGAATAAAAATGTTTCAATGAAAGAAGCAGCATCTTTAGAAGAGTTTAATAATGGTACAAATTTATATTTTTATGATGAAAGTCCAAATTTAAATAAATATTCTACAGAAGAATCAGATTTTCAAGATGTAGAGATAATTACAACACCTAAACTTTATGTAAAAGCAGAGAAAACAGATGTAACAATTAATACAGTTGAGCTTACAATTAATGATTTCGTAAATGCTCAAGATATATCTAAAAATGAATTAAATACAGATTTAAGTACTCCTACAAATTTCACTGCACCTAAAGAGTTAATAACTTCAAATTCCATTAATTTAACATGGGATAAAGTAGAAGGAGCAGAATCTTATGAAGTTGAAATTGATGGAATTATACAGAAAAATATATTATCAACACAATATATTCATAATGCTTTAGATTTTGATACTGAATATAATTATCGTATTCGCAGTGTAAATAAAGATGGATATTCAGCTTGGAGTAATAAGTTAACAGTAAAAACTAATTTAGATCCATATAGGAATGTTCCTAAAAATATGACTGTAACTTGGAGTGAAGGTAATTATAGCAGTGATGTAGCAGCAAATGCTATAGACGGAAATGATACTTCTCAATTCCATTCAGCAGGAAATGCTATTGATAAGCCATTTATAATTGATATGCAAAAAGCTTATCAAATTGATAAATTAGATTTACTATTTAGAAATAATGGAAATGGATCGGTAAAACGAGCAGAAATATATAGCAGCATAGATGGAGTAAATTATCAAAAAGTATTTACTAATGCAAGCGATTCTGGGAATACAGCTTGGGTTACAGATGGTGAAGTTAAAACTATTAATTTTACTACTCCAGTTAAAGCACGATACTTTAAGATTGTAACAAAAGAGTCAATTGGTAATTTCTTAACTATGAAAGAATTTAGACCTTATATGGTAGATGGAACTAAGGGGCAATTTGTTGGCGATTGGAATAATGGTGGAACATTAGAAGAAGGAGACTTAACCTTCCTTCAAAATTATACAGGATTATCATCTGTAGATGCTGATTGGAATTATGTATCAATGGCTGATTTAAACTTTAACAATATTATTGATGCATATGATATTAATTATGTAGCAAGTAAACTAGATGGTGGTATAACACCAACAAAAGATAAGAAAATAGCTGGAGAAATTATGTTATCACCTAGCAAAACTAGTATTTCAGCAGGAGAAACATTTACAGTTGATATTGTTGGAACAAATCTATCAGATGTTAATGGATTTAGTGTAGAAATACCATTAGATTCGAGTAAGTATGAACTAGTTAAAACACCTGAAGCTACACTTGCAACAGCAGAAATGAAAAATTTATCAAAGCTTAGATTGCATACTGATAATAAACAAGATATTTATGTTGTTTTTGCTAATACAGGTAATAAAACAAGAATTAATGGTACTGATACAATTTCAAGAGTTACTTTAAAAGCTAAGAGTGATATAACTTTTGACTTAAAAGCTACTAATGTAATAATCGTTGATAGTAACTCAAATTCTAAAAATGCAATTGCTAATGTTAAAAACTCAGAAGAAGCTTTACCAGAAGGACAATCTTCAGTAGCTAAAGTTGTAAAAGAAAATATAACTGTAACTGGTGATGAATCACAATTACAATCTGGAATGGGATTAAGCAAATTAATAGATGGAACTACAAGTAGTGATGATAGCTCCCGTATGGATTTAAAATGGGTATATACTTCTACCCAAGTAGATAAAGGAAAACTCCCATTTGAAATGACATTTACTTTTAATGAAGCAAAGAAATTTAATAATTTTACTATATATAATAGAGTAAATACAAATGGAAGCAATAATATTGCAGCTTTAAAAAAGGTAAAAGCTGTAGGATATTTAAATGGTGTTGCAACTGATTTAGGAGAAAAAGTTAATATTACAACATCAAAAACCATTTATGAATTAAATAATCAAAGCTTTGATAAGATTGTTATTACAGCTCTTGAATCAAATAAAGATATAAATACATTAGCAATAAATGAAATTGAGTTTTATGAAGAAAAAATGCAACTACCATCTTCAATACAATTTACAGCTGATAAACCAAGTAGTTTATATATTAATAAGCTAACTCCAATATCAGCAAAGGTTTTACCTGAAAATGCTAATAATTTATATTATAAAATTACTTCATCTAATGAGGATGTAGTAAAGGTTATACGTATAGATAGTGATAATAAAATAAATTATTACTTAAGAGGCATCAAAGCAGGAACAGCTACAGTAAAAGTAACAACTGCAGATGGTAAATTAAGTGCTGAATATGAAGTTAGTGTAATTGATGGCTTCGATAAAACTAAATTAATTGAAGCTATTGAATCAGCTAAGTCTTATGAAAAACTTAGTGAAATATACACTAAGGAAACTTATTCTGCTTTATTAGAAGTAATAAAAAATGGAGAAGAAACATTAGAAAATGCTAAGTCAGAAGGAGAATTAAGTGAATCTATTATAGATATAAGAACAACTATAAATGCCTTAAAAGAACGTAGTACAGTTGATTCAGATAGAATAGACTTTAATAAATCAGAAGCTATATTTGCTACAACTGAAGCAGATTCAGATTTTAAAGAAAATGCTGTAGATGGTGATGAAAATACAATATGGCATTCAGGATACCAAAGCAGTGATAAGGTACCTGTTTCTATAGTAGTTAAATTAGATAAAGCTTATAATCTTAATCAAATTGATTATTTGCCAAGACAAAATAGTAAAAATGGACATGTAACTGAATATTTAATGGAAACAAGTTTGGATAATAAAAATTGGACTGAAGTTAGAAAAGGAACTTTAAAAGAAGCAAGTAATGGTTCAGGACTAGAAAATAAAGGTTATAGCCCTATAAGATTTAATAGCACTAAAGCTCAATATGTTAGATTTACTGCGTTAAAAACTTTAGGGGATACTCGTGATAAATATGCTAGTATAGCTGAACTAAGATTTTATGGACAACTAGTACCGGTAGAAGCAGAAAGTATTGCATTGGAAAATGATGAATTAAATATTAAGGCTAATACTACTGAAAAGTTAATTCCTATCTTAAATCCAATTGATAGTTCAGATAAAATAGTATGGACTTCTGCAGATAAAAATATTGTAATAGTAGATGAAAATGGTAATGTTACTGCAATTGAAGTTGGAACAACTACTATTATAGGTACTATAGAAAATGGTAAAAATGTAGTAGCAACTATAAATGTCTTAATTAATAAAGATGAATTAAATTTAGAAATTCTAGAGTCTGAAAAGATAATTAATGAAGAGGGATCAGAAGATAAATATTCTAAAACTTCTTGGGAAGTATTTAAGAAAGCTTATGACTCTGCACTTGCTTTAGAGGACGATGTGACTCAAAAGCAAGTAAATGAAGTTAAAGAAAGTTTAAATTCAGCAAGAAAAACTTTAGCATTAAAAACAAATAAGGAAGGATTACAAGCTAAATTAGAAGAAGCAAATGAATTAATTTTAGAGACAAGTAAATACTCAAAAGCATCACTTAATAAATTAAATGCTGAAGTTGAAAAAGCAAAAGCTCTATTATTAAATGAAACTTCTAATGAAGAAGATTTTGCAACTTCAAATAAGGCTATTATAGATGCAATGGAAAGCTTATTTGATACAACTGAAGCAAATAAAGCACTAGAAGATGCAAATTTAGTGGAAGAAGATGAATATACAAAGGATTCTTATAAGAAATTTTTAGAGTCAAAACTTAAACTTCAAGAATTACTATTAAAAGATGATGCAAGTGCTGAGGATATAGAACAGGGTAAATTAAGTCTTATAAATAAAATGTATCAATTAATAAAGCTTGCAGATAAATCAGCTTTAAGTAGCAAGATTAGTGAAGCAGAAACTTTGGTAGAAAAAGAATATACTGCTGATAGTTTTAAAACATTTAAATTAGCACTTAATGCAGCAAATGAAATATTTAAAAATGAAGAAGCAACGCAAAAGCAAGTAGATGAAGCAGTGTATATATTAGAGGATGCTATTAAACAGTTAGTTAAGTCAAGTGATGAAAACCCTGTAGATCCAAGTTTAGTAGATAAATCTAATTTAGGAGAGATAATAAATAAGGCTAATACTCTAAATAAAGATAAATATACCGAAGAGACTTGGAAAAAATTACAGGAAGCTTTAGATAATGCAAAAGAAGTTTTAAATAATACTGATGCCAAAGAAGAAGAGGTGAATTTAGCTATAAAAAATTTGGATAATGCAATTAATGAATTACAAGATATTAAAATTACCCCTGCAACTCCACCTGTAGTACCACCTACAACTAGCAGTAGCACTACTAATATTACTAGTGACAATAGTAATAACTCAGGTAAATTACCGAATACAGGTGATACAGTATCTGGTGGTATAGCATTATTTGGAATAGTAGCTTCATTATTAGGGACATTTATGATAAAAAAAAGAAGAAAAAGCAAAGAGTAATAAAATAGATTAGTTTGCAAAGATTTAATAAAGTAGTTTAATTACTATTTTATTAAATCAAAGCATACTAATTAATTTTAAAGAAAGGTATATAAATTATTTTTAGAAGGGAAGAGAATTAATGGGGTTTAAAAGTTTATCTAAGATATCATTATGCATTATCTTAAGCTTTAGTATGGTATTAACTAATATGCCATTTGCAGTTAAAGCTGAAGTAGATAATAACAATAATGTTGAGACAACTTTAGATAACGAAAAAATAGTTATTGCTAATGACTATATAAAAAGAGAATTTTCAATTAACAATGGGAAGGTATTAACTACATTAATTGAAAATAATAGAGCAAAAACTCAAATAGTACCTAAGGAAGGATCCGAAGATTTCATTATTAATACAATAAAAACCGAATCAAGTGATTCTGAAAGCACGCAGCCAATTGTTCCTAAAAATGTTATAGAGAGAACTAATTGGAAGGCAGCTTTAAGTGTAAGTACTGGAACTAAATATTCAGATGTGGATGTATTAAAGCTATTTGATGGGAATAAAGATACTTATATTAATAATTATCAGATTAGTGGATATCCTATATCATTGACAATTGACTTAGGTGAAAAGAAGTCTATATCATCTTTCTCATATTTAAAAAGACCTGGATACAGTGATTCTGCATATGGAATAAATGGTACAATGGGAAAGTATAAGCTTTATGTAAGTGAAGATGGTTTAACTTGGAAGGAAGCTGGAAGTGGAGAATTTACTAGAGCAAATTATAATCTTCATCAAGAAGGTAATTTATTTAATGTAGGCGATGTTGTATATGGTAACTTTGATAAAACTTATGAAACTAGATATGTTAAGATAGATCAATTATCTGATGCTTTAGGAAGTACTCAAGAATATACAGCATCAGAAATAAACTTATTTTCAGATATGTATCAATCATCTAAAGAAAGTAATACAGATACTAGAATAAAATCAAGTAATTTAATTATTGATTCAGAAACAACAAGAATTGATGATATTGAAAATGGAAAGAAATTAACAATCTCATATAAGCCATATGTTTTAAATAATATTCAATATGATATAGATATGATAACTGTTTTAGAAAAAGATGATCATTATATGAGATCATTTATAGAAGTAAAAACTAACAATACAGCAGCAAGAATAGATTATATAGATATAGATCATTTTATTTTAAGTGAAGATATTATGAGCACTGTATGGTCACATCCAGATTTAAAGGATGTATCATCAATGTGGATTGGGAAAAATGAATTAATGTTAGGACAACCTATCTATGTAAATGGTATGTTCTTTGGTTCAGAGTTTCCAGCAACAGATACAGATATAGTTAATGGTGAAATGCAAATAAGATATTATAGTGGAAAATCCTTTGAGAAGCTAGCTCAAGAGAATGAATTAACATCAAATGATAAGTTTGTATCTTGGCAAAATGTTGTAGGAGCAGCTAAAGGAATAGATACAGATGTTGTTCAAACTGATTTTTATGAGTATATATCTGAAATTGCAACTCCAACAGATTTTAGAAAACAATATAATTCATGGTATGACAATATGCTAGGAATAACAGATGAAAGTATAGAAAAATCATTTTATGGATCAGAAAAAGGATTAACTGAAAATGGTATTGAGCCTGTTGACTCTTATGTTGTAGATGATGGTTGGAATAACTATAGAGATTCAGAATTTAATGCTAACATAGGAACGGAATCTGCTGGCAATAGTATGAATAGAACAGGATTTTGGGAGTTTAATGATAAGTTCCCAAATGAATTATACACATCTACAGAGTTAGTTCAAAAGTTACAATCTAATTTTGGTGTTTGGTTAGGGCCACAAGGTGGATATAATTACTTTAGTGGTTTTGCTAAATATTTAGAAAAAATGGGAACTGGATATAAGCAAAGTGATTATTGGACTAATGTATGTGTTGGTTCAGATAAATATGTAAAAAATCTAACTAATTTATTTATTGATTATCAAAATAGATTTGATGTTGATTATTGGAAAATAGATGGATTTGCAGTTAGACCATGTACAAATTCAGCTCATGATCATATGACTGGTGGTACTAATAATATGTATTACACAACAGATTTATGGGAAAATTGGATTGATGCATGGGAAAAAATGCGTGAAAACCGTGAAGCAGAAGGAAAAGATTTATTTATTAATGCAACTTGTTATGTTAATTTAAGTCCTTGGCTTTTACAATGGGTGAACACTGTATGGGTTCAGGATTCAGGAGATACAGGGCAAACAGGAACTGGTGAAAGACATCAACAGAAAATAACTTATAGAGATAACGTTTATTATAATTTATTAAAGAAAAATCAAGTTCAATTCCCTTTAAAGAATATATATAACCATGATCCTATTTATGGTGTGTCTGATGGAAGTTCAGCAACTACAGAGGATTTTAGAGACTTTTTATTCGCTAATGCAGTTCGTGGAACAGCATTTTGGGAGTTATATTATTCACCATCAATTATGGACGATGAAAAGTGGAAGGTAAATGCAGATGCATTAGATTTTGCTGAAAGTAATGCTGATATATTACAAAATGCTAAATTGTTTGGAAATAATCCTACACAAGGGGTATATGGGTATTCATCTTGGAGTGGAGATGAAGGAATTATATACTTTAGAAATCCAACAGGACAAGAACAAACATTTACTTTGCAATTAACAGATGTTATTGGAGTTCCTAAGACAGTAAGTAACTTAAAGTCAAATCAAATATTACCATATATTGCAGGCGTAGGTGATAGTATATCATATGGAGATTCAGTAACAGTTAATTTAGAACCATATGAAACTAGGATTATTCAATATGGAAATAAAGATACTGAAGGAGCAAAAATTATATCTTCAAAGGTAACTGGAGATAAGGAAATTACAATTAAGTATAATGAACGTGTAGAAAATATTAAGGATGCTTATAGTATTGAAGGTAATAAAATAACAGAAAGCGAATTATTAGATGATTACAGAACTATTGTAATAAATACTGAAAATACATTAGTAGGTAATGTAGAATTAAATATAAATGGAGAAAAAGATTCATTAGGAAATAGTACAGAAGAGTCTTTAAATATTCCAGTATTTGATGATTCAAATATTGTGGTTGTAAAATCAAATAAAGATTTAGTAGGTGCTGAAGATATAAACAAAAAATATAATGGAAATTTAGATATGTTCTTTATGGATATAAATAAAGCCTATGAAGTTGATACAGATAAATCATTTGAAGGAACAACAGATTTTTCAATAAATATGTCAGTTAAATTTACTGGAAAAGATGTGAATTTATTTAAACAAGGTGATGATATAAGTCTATCAATAGATGAAGAAGGATATATAAACTTTAAAGTAAAAGATTTAACTGTTAATTCAAAATCAAATGTAACTACTGTTGTAGATAAAGCTCATGGAACATTTGGTACAGATGCCTATGTACCTACATCAACAGTAACTAAAGAGGTTGGAAAAATAAATGATGGAGAAATACATCAAGTTATAGCTGTTAGAGAAGTTAATGGTATGCTAAAAATATATATAGATGGTGCATTAGTAAACTCAATATATAATGGTTCAGTTATTAATCAATCAATTGATAAAGATAATATATTAATTGGAGATAGCAATTTTGAAGGAAGTATAGGAAGAGTAGAATTAAAAAACACTTCAATTTACTATGATGAAGTGAAATTAGATTACTCTAAATATGCTGAAGAATCTATAATTAAATACAATAGAGATGGATGGACAGCAACAGCATGTTCAGAAATGACAGGAACTACTGGAGATGCAGCAGCGTCAGCAGCTATAGATGGTAATGAAAATAGTTGGTGGCATACTAATTATGTTGGAGGAGACAATCACCAAGGAAACCACTGGATATCAATTGATTTTGGAGAAGAAATCTCTCTTGATACAGTTAAGTTATTACAACGTGGAAGTTCATCAAATGGAACAATAAAACAATATAAATTAGAAGCTAAAATAAACGGAGAATGGAAAATAGTAAAAGAAGATATATTTACAGAGGGAGTTAATAGTATCATAGAATTAGATGAAAGTATTAATGCAACTGCAATAAAAATAACTTCAATATCTACATTTAATGGTAATAATTTTGCTGCAATTAAAGAAATATATGTTTCAGAAAAAGATAGATTAGCAACAGAGGATGAAATAAATGATGCTGTTAATTCAGTAAAAGAAATAGATGAAAGTAATTACACAATAGCAACAGTAAATAATTATAAAGAAATTGTATCGAAGATTAGTAATGTAGAAAATATAAATACTAGAGCTTTAAAAGCTCTAAAAGATGAAATTAAATTAGCTTATGATTTATTATTAGAATCAAAAGCTTTAAATGAATTATTAATAGAAGGAGAGCTATTAAAAGAAGATAATTATACAGAAGACTCATGGACTGCTTTTTTAAGTGAGTTTTTAAAAGCTAAATCTGTAGTAGAAAATATTCTATCTACAAGAGAAGAGATAGATTATTCTACAGAAAAATTAGGCAAAGCAATTAATGACTTGATAGAAATTGAAAAAAATATACTAGATACTAAAGAATTAGAAGAAGCAATTGAAAATGCAAATTTAATAAATGCTGAAGAACTCATTAAAATTTCAGCGGATATTAAAAATGAGTTTATAGAATCTCTGGAAGAAGCTAAAAATATTATAAATTTAGTTATTAATAAAGAAGAGGTTAAACAAGAGGATATTGATCTTATAACTGATAGACTAATTAATGCAATAAATGCAGTTATTGAAGAACTAAATAAGGAAAGCAATCCAGGAGAACAAAGTAAGCCAGAAGAAGGAAATAAACCAGCAGAGGGAACAAATCCAGGTCAACAAACGAATACAAGTACACCTAATAAATCAATAGAATCAAGTGGTGAAAGTGATAAAGTTAGAAATAATGATGAATTACCTAATACGGGGGGAATGCCAACTAGTAGCATAGCATTATTGGGTGTGCTAACTTCATTATTCGGTGGCTTTATGATTAAAAAAAGAATAAAAAACAAAGAATAATAAATTAATTTATACTAAAAGAAAAATATAAAATATAATATTTAAATGTAATAAAGTAAACTGTTATATATTGTTAAATTATATATATAACAGTTTACTTTGAATATTATATAATAATAAAAAATTCTTTTTATATTTTTTGTTTATGGTATAATTAAAATATAAAAATAATGAGGTGAATTTAATGAGTGAAATAGTAGATAAAAACTCTAGAACACCACTATATTTACAACTTATGAATATTCTTATAGATATGATAGAGAATAGCCTAGAAGAAAATGAACAAATACTTTCTGAAAGAGAAATTTGTGAAATTTATAATGTTAGTAGAACTACTGTAAGACAAGCAATGGATGAACTTGAAAAAGAAGGATATATATATAAGATACATGGAAAAGGAACTTTTGTATCCCCTAAAAGAATGAATCAAGATTTAATATCTTTTTATTCCTTTACTGAAGAGATGAAGAAGTTAGGTAAAGTCCCAAGTTCAGAAGTTACAGGATTTGAAATAGTCCAAGGTGATGAAAAAATATGCTCAATATTTAATATAGGAATAGATGATTTGTTATATAGAATATCTAGAATAAGAAAAGCTGATGGATTACCTATGATGTATGAAACTACATATCTTCCTTTTAATAGATTTAAGGGGATAGAAAAAGAGCAATTAGAAGAAAATCCTATGTATGATGTTCTATTAAAATGCTTTAATACTAAGATAACATCAGCAGAAGAATATTTTATGCCAATATTAACAAACAAGCTAGAAAGTGTTTATTTAGATATTAAAGAAGGATCACCAAGTTTAAAAATAGAGAGATTTACATATGAAAACACAAATGTAATTGAATATACAGTAAGTGTTGCTAGGGGAGATAAATTTAAATATAGGGTGAAATTGAAAAACAATTAAAAATAAAAAATTTTTAACCTAACTGGTAATGACAACATTACAACTTGAGAAAAAATATAATATTAAGCTAAAAGTTATAATTACCAGTGTGATATTACTGTATAAATTGTAGTTTTTATATAGGAAAATATTGTTTTCAAATAACGAAAAATGTATTTAATAAAAATTTATATTAAATAGATAACTAATGAAGAATTTATATAAATAGAAAAAATTATTAAACAGAGGAGTGAAGTAAAATGAATATAGTATCAACAAGAGAAATGTTAAATAAAGCTCAAAGAGAAGGGTATGCAGTACCGGCTTTCAATATTCATAATTTAGAAACATTACAAGTAGTTGTAGAAACTGCTGCTGAACTTAAATCACCAGTAATATTAGCTGGAACTCCATCAACTATTGATTATGCAGGCGGAGAATATATAGTAGCTATGGCAGAAGTTGCAGCTAAAAAACACGATATTCCAATTGCGATCCATTTAGATCACTTTGAAAAAATTGATGAAATAAAACATTACGTTAATATTGGATTTAAATCAACTATGATAGATGCTTCTCATGAGTCTTTTGAAGATAATGTAGCAATAGTTAAAAAAGTTGTAGAATATGCACATAAATATGATTCAACAGTAGAAACTGAACTTGGAAGACTTGGTGGACAAGAAGATGATTTAATAGTAGATGAAAAAGATACTAAGTATACTAATCCAGCACAAGCAAAAGAATATGTTGAAAGAACTGGAATAGATTCATTAGCAGTAGCTATTGGAACAGCACATGGACTATATAAAGGTGAAGCAAAATTAGATTTAGATAGATTAGCAGAAATAAGAGCTATGGTAGAGGTACCACTAGTTTTACATGGAGCATCAGATGTACCAGATGAATTAGTTAAAAAGGCAATTTCTTTAGGAATATGTAAGGTAAATGTTGCAACTGACTTAAAGATTCCATTTTCAGATGCAGTAAAGAAGTACTTTATAGAAAATCCAGATGCTAATGATCCAAGAAAATATATGGCACCAGGAAAAGAAGCTATGAAAAAAATAGTTGCACACAAGATTATGGTTTGTGGAAGTAATGGAAAAGCTTAAATTTTAAATTAAATATAAATTTTGAGAAAATAATATTAAGTTGTAAAGCTAAAGTGTTATTTTGTCTTATTTGTAAAGTAAGAAGGGGTTGAGTTTATGCATGAAATTAAAAAAATGGTCAATGAATTTAAAAAGGGAAAGAATGTGGGGATATTTTCAGTATGTTGCTCTAATAAATATGTAATTGAAGCAGCTATGGAAAGACTTTTAGATAAGGATATTCCTTTATTAGTTGAAGCAACAGCAAATCAAGTAGATCAATTTGGTGGATATACAGGAATGAAACCAAAGGATTACTTTGAATATATTCATAATATAGCAGATGAAGTTGGTTTCCCTAAAGAAAGAATTATATTAGGTGGAGATCATTTAGGTCCATTAACATGGAAAAATATAGATGCTGAAAAAGCTATGGAAAATTCTAAGGAGCTTATTAAACAATATGTTTTAGCTGGATTTACTAAGATTCATCTTGATACAAGCATGCCATTAAAAGGAGATATAGAAAATAATATCTTTGGAGATGATTTAATAGCAGATAGAGCAGCTCAATTATGTAAAGTAGCAGAAGAAGCTTATATTGAGTTAAAAGAAACTAATAAAGATGCAATACATCCAGTTTATATTATAGGAAGCGAAGTTCCAATTCCAGGAGGAGCGCAAGTAGAAGAAGAGGAAGAAGGAATGCAGGTTACAAAGGTAAAAGACTTTAAGAATACGGTAGATACTTTTAAAAATACCTTTGAAGCTTATGGGCTTAAAGATGCTTTTCAGTATGTAGTTGGAATAGTAGTTCAACCAGGAGTAGAATTTGGAAGTGAAGATGTATGGAAATATAATAGAGAAGATGCAAAAGAATTAAGTAATGCTTTAAAGGATTATCCAAACTTAGTTTTTGAAGCTCATTCTACAGATTATCAAAGTCCAAAAGCATTAAAGCAAATGGTTGAAGATGGATTTATAATATTAAAAGTTGGACCAGCTCTTACTTTTGGTTTTAGAGAAGGTATCTTTGCATTAAATGCTATTGAAAATGAGTTATTAAAATATGATTCAAATGTTGAATTATCTAATTTTATAGAAGTTTTAGATTACAATATGGTTAAAAATCCAAAAGAATGGATGCATCACTATTCAGGGAATGGATTAGAAATTAAATTACAAAGAAAGTATAGCTTATCTGATAGAGCTAGATATTATATGCCTAAGGAAGAAGTTAATTATGCTTTAGAAAAGCTTATGAACAACTTAAAGGATGTTAATATTCCTATTACTTTAATAAGCCAATATATGCATGAGCAATATAAAAAGATTAGAGATGGTTTATTAAAGCCAAATGCAGAAGCTTTACTAAAGGATAAAATAGGTGAATATATAGATGATTATATTTATGCTATAGAAGATAAAAAATAAAATTTAGTAGAAAAGCGCAAAATATGCGCTTTTTTAATTACCATTGCCGAAAATTATAAGAATATTCAAAATTATTAACTTAGGAATAAATTACCTGTTATAATAATATTAGGGAGTAATGTTTAAGTTTATTTATATAGGAGGATTTTGGTATGTTTCAATTTGAGACTCAGTTAAAAAAATTAAAGCATGAAGTTCTAACAGAGGTAGCAAGATTAGCTAAGAATGGAGAATTATCTACTGAATCAATAGAAAAGATTCCTTATGAAATAATAAAAGGGGACAAGGCAATGTACAGATGTTGTGTTTATAAGGAAAGAGCTATTGTTTTAGAAAGAGCAAAACTAGCAGCAGGATATTTGGCTAACGGTGATAATATTGATGATGAGTTTGTAGATATTAGAGAAGAAGATCAAATAATATACGTTATTGAAGCAGCATGCGATAGATGTCCAATTAATAAATATAGTGTAACAGATTCTTGTAGAGGATGCTTAGCTCATAAATGTGATGAAGCTTGTAACTTTGGAGCAATCCATTATGTAGGTGGTAGAGCATATATAAATCAAGAACTTTGTAAAGAATGTGGAATGTGTAAAAAAGCATGCCCTTATGATGCAATAGCAGAAGTAATGAGACCTTGCAAAAGGGTTTGTCCTACAGGAGCTTTAGATATAAGTCAAGAAGATAGAAGAGCTATTATAAAAGAGGAAATTTGCGTTAACTGTGGTAGTTGTATGACTGCATGCCCATTTGGAGCTATATCAGATAAAAGCTTAATAGTTCCAGTAGCAAAGAGACTTGCTAGAGGAAGAAAAATGTATGCTATTGTAGCTCCAGCAATTGCAGGTCAATTTGGACCTAAGGTTAGCTATGGACAAATTAAAAATGCAATTAAGAAATTAGGCTTTGTTGATATGCTAGAAGCAGCTTGTGGAGCAGATGCAGTAACAGTACATGAAAGTAATGAGTTTGTAGAAAGAATGGAAAATGGAGATAAATATATGACTAACTCTTGTTGTCCAGGCTTTTTAAACTATATAGAGAAAACTATGCCTTCAGAAGCAGATAGAATTTCTAGTACGGTATCACCTATGATAGCAACAGCTAGATATATTAAGAGTATTGATCCAGAGGCAAAGGTTGTATTTATAGGACCTTGTACTGCTAAGAAAAATGAAGCAGCTAAAAAATCTGTAAAGGGTGCAGTAGATTATGTATTAACTTTTGAAGAAATATTAGCATTATTTAATGCTTTTGATATAGAAGTTGAAGAATGTGAAGATGAATTAGTTGATGAAGCATCAATATATGGAAGAGGATTTGGTGCTCATGGTGGTTTAACAGCAGCTATTGAAAATTATATTAGAAGTCAAGGATTAGAAGTTAATTTTACTCCAGTAAAAGCTGCAGGGGGAATAGAAATTAAAAAAGCTATGACTATGAGTAAAATAGGAAAATTACAAGGAAACTTTATTGAAGGTATGATGTGTGAAGGTGGATGTATAAATGGTGCAGGAACCATATCTACTCCATTTAAATCTAAATCAACTTTTAATAAGATAAATTCACAGGCTTCTAGAAAATCAGTTATGGATAATGAAAAAATAAAAGAATTTAAAAATATTAATTTAGAAAGAAAATGAATTCATTAAAAAAACTCCTTAGGGAGTTTTTTTATATATAATTAATCTTATATAGATAGATTTGGTAATAATTTATATAATAATGGGAAAGATTAATATTGACATTTTTTATATTCAATCAGGAATTAAATTATAATAAGAAATATTACCTACATTGTTAGTCTTATTATCTTTCATATAATTATTAGATTAGTCTTAAATAATGCAAGATAACATATAATAAAAGAGTGCAAAATAGAAGAAGTTCTAAAATGAAGAAAATAGATATAAACATAAGGAAATAGAAACTAATTAATGAAAAATGGTAATATTTATTAATTTTAAAGGAAAAATATAAAGATTACAATTTGAAAAAAAAAAATCAAAATATTATTATAAAATTGTTAGCACTTAATAAAGATGAGTGCTAATATAGATATAGTAATAATAATTTTATATATATAATTAGGAGGGATTTTTTTATGAATATTAAACCACTAGCAGATAGAGTAGTAATTAAGAAACTAGAAGCAGAAGAAACTACTAAAAGTGGAATAGTTTTAACAGGTGCAGCAAAAGAAAGACCACAAGAAGCAAAAGTTGTAGCTGTAGGACCAGGAGCTGTAGTAGATGGAAATAGAGTAGAAATGGAAGTAAAAGTTGGCGATAAGGTACTTTACTCAAAATACGCTGGTACTGAAGTAAAAGTTGATGGTGAAGAGTACACTATTTTAAAACAAGATGATATTTTAGCAATAGTTGAATAAGGGAGGAATAAATTATGGCAAAGATGATTAAATTTAGCGAAGATGCTAGAAGAGCAATGCAAGTTGGTGTTGATACATTAGCCGATACTGTTAAGGTAACATTAGGGCCAAAGGGGAGAAATGTTGTATTAGATAAAAAATTTGGTGCACCTTTAATAACTAATGATGGTGTTTCAATTGCAAGAGAAATAGAGTTAGAAGATCCATATGAAAATATGGGAGCTCAATTAGTTAAAGAAGTTGCTACTAAAACTAATGATGTAGCAGGGGATGGTACTACTACAGCAACACTTTTAGCTCAAGCAATAATTAGAGAAGGGTTAAAAAATGTTACAGCAGGAGCAAATCCTATATTAATTAGAAATGGTATTAGAATGGCTGTTGATAAAGCTGTTGATGAAATTAAGAAAATTTCTAAACCTGTTGATGGAAAAGAAGATATTGCAAGAGTAGCAGCAATTTCAGCAGCAGATGAAGAAGTTGGTAAATTAATATCTGATGCTATGGAAAAAGTAGGTAACGAGGGTGTTATAACTGTTGAAGAATCAAAATCAATGGGGACTGAACTTGATGTAGTTGAAGGTATGCAATTTGATAGAGGATATGTATCAGCTTATATGGTAACAGATACAGAAAAAATGGAAGCCGTTTTAGATAATCCATTAATTTTAATAGCTGATAAGAAAATATCAAATATTCAAGAATTACTTCCAATATTAGAACAAATAGTTCAACAAGGTAAGAAATTACTTATTATAGCTGAAGATGTTGAAGGAGATGCAATGACTACATTAGTAGTTAATAAATTAAGAGGAACTTTCACATGTGTAGCTGTAAAAGCACCAGGTTTTGGAGATAGAAGAAAAGAAATGCTTCAAGATATAGCAATATTAACAGGTGGTACAGTTATATCAGAAGAACTTGGCATAGATATAAAGGAAGTAACTTTAGATATGCTTGGACAATGTGAAAGCGTAAAAGTTACAAAAGAAAATACTACTATAGTTAATGGTAAAGGAAATAGCGAAGCTATTAAAGAAAGAGTTGCTCAAATAAGAGCTCAAATAGAAGAAACAACTTCAGAATTTGATAAAGAAAAATTAACTGAAAGATTAGCAAAACTTGCTGGTGGAGTTGCAGTTATAAAAGTTGGTGCAGCTACAGAAACAGAATTAAAAGAAAAGAAATTAAGAATTGAAGATGCTTTAGCAGCTACAAAGGCAGCTGTTGAAGAAGGAATAGTTCCAGGTGGTGGAGCAGCTTATGCTAATATTATAAATGAAGTAAATACAGTAACTTCAGATATTCCAGATACTCAAGTTGGTATTAATATTATAGTTAGAGCATTAGAAGAACCAATGAGACAAATAGCAACTAACGCAGGACTTGAAGGTTCAGTTATTATTGAACATGTTAAGGGATGCGAAGCAGGAATTGGTTATGATGCTTTAAGAGATGAGTATGTAAATATGATTAAAGCTGGTATAGTTGACCCAACTAAGGTTACAAGATCAGCACTTCAAAATGCTGCTTCAGTAGCATCAACATTCTTAACTACAGAAGCTGCTGTAGTAGATATACCTCAAAAAGAAACTCCAATGCCAGGAGCACCAGGAATGGGAATGGACGGAATGTACTAAAATTTAAATATTTAAAAGGAGCTAGTTATAATAGCTCCTTTTCTATTTAACAAGCTACATAATATATTGATATAATATAATCTATAATTTATAATTAGAATAAGAAAAATATTGTATAACATAGAGGGATATTATGAATGCCAAAAGCAAAAGATTAAGAATTAAGAGAATAAGAATAACTTTATTATTAATTATTTCAGCAATATTAGGAACTACATTATTTATTACTTATAATAATTATAAGAAAATGACAAAAAAAATAGAAGTAAAAGAAAGCATTAGAGAATTTATATTAACTGTTAATGTAGTAGAAATAAATGATTCAATAGAATTTGAAGATTCAGATACACTATATTCTATAAAAAATAAAAGTGATGATAAATTAAAAGCTATAGCTAAGTATAAAAATATAGATAATTTCAATAAGATAGAACTTCTAACCATACAAGAGGCAAGAAAAATATTAAAGGATGAAGTAGATTTTGAAATTAATAAAAATGGAGAATTCTTAAATGTTTATATAAAGAATTGAAGATAAATTATCAATTATAATAAATTTTATTATAATTGGTATTTTTTTATTATATAAATAAAAGTTTATTGACTAAAAATTATAAAAAGTGGATAGTATTTAAATAGAGTTCATTATAATTATATTTAAATTTTTAGGAGGACATTGTGGAAATTTTAATATTAATATTAGTACTTTGTATAGGAAGTTTTCTAAATGTATGTATTTATAGAATACCAAGAGAGGAATCTATAGCATTTCCACCATCTCATTGTACAACTTGTGGATATAATCTTAAGGCTTTTGATCTTATTCCAGTTTTAAGCTACTTAGTTCTAAGAGGAAGATGCAGAAAATGTGGAGAAAAAATATCTATAAAATATCCATTAGTTGAAATTTTAAATGGAATATTATATCTATTAATATATTTAAAATTTGACTTAAGTTTAAATTTTATAGCATATAGTATTTTAGCTTCAATATTAATAGTAATTTCTTATATAGATTTAGAGTGTAAATATATATATTCATCAACAACAATCTTAGGGGCAGTCTTAGGGGTTGTTTATATACTAACAGGATTGTATACAAAGGATACAACCTTACTTAATAATGTATTAGGTGGAATTATTGGATATTTAATCATATACCTAATAGTAGTAATTACAAAAGGAATGGGACAAGGCGATGCTGAAATAGCAGGTATTTGCGGATTGTTTATTGGTATTAAAGGAATTTTAGTAGCTTTATTTATTGCTATAGTATTAGGTGGATTAGTAGCAACTATAATATTACTATTTAAATTAAAAGACAGAAAAGCAGAGATTGCTTTTGGGCCATATATAGCTATTGGAACTATGATGTATATTGTAATAGGAAGGGAATTATTGTTATTTTATTTAAATTTTTTTCTTTAAAATGTGAATTTAATTTAAACATAAATTGTGCTTGAAAAATACTAAAGTCTGTATTGACATTGGAAATGAATTGAAATAGATATAGGAGTGAATTTTATGGCTATAGTTCAAAAGAAAAGACTTGGAGATATCTTAGTAATGGCAGAAAAAATAACTACATTTCAGCTTCAAAATGCTTTGAAAACCCAAAACTTTTAGGAAAAAAGTTAGGAGAAGTTTTAATTAAGAGTGGAATAGTTTCAGAAAAAGATATTATAGAGGCCATAGAAACTCAAACTGGAATACAAAAAGTTGATTTAAATAATGTTAATTTTGATAAAAAATCCATTAAGATAATACCACAAAACCTTTGCATTAAATATAACTTAATAGCCTTTGGCTTTGAAGAAGAAAAAATAATGGTAGTTCTTTCAGATCCATTAAATATTTTTGCAATAGATGATATTTCTATATCAACAGGATTAAATGTTAAAACATTTATTGCATCTAAGAAAGATATTAACAAATTTGTTCAAATAAATTATAGTAGCGAAGAAGTTAATAAAGCAGCAGAAGAGCTAATTAAAGAAACTATAGATTCTAAAATTATTGATTTAGATATAGAAGAAATAAATGATGTAAAAAATGCTCCTGTTGTTAAGATGATAGAGTATTTATTTAAGAATTCTATAGAAATGAGAGCTTCAGATATACACATAGAGCCTTATGAAAAGGAAATAAGAATAAGATATAGGATAGATGGAAAGCTAACAACTATTAGTACTTTAGGAATTGAAAGCTTAGCTCCATTAATAACTAGAATAAAGATACTTGCAAATTTAAATATAGCGGAAAAAGGAATACCACAAGATTGTAGAATAATAACTAAAGTAGATAATGATGAGGTTGATCTTAGAGTATCTATCTTGCTTGTAGTAAACGTTAACAATGAAGGGGATTAACCTTTGCAAGTGGCCTTAGAAGTATACTAAGGCAAGATCCAGATATAGTAAGGGTAGGAGAAATAAGAGATGAAGAAACAGCACAAATTGCAATAAAATCAGATATAACTGGTCACTTAGTATTAAGTACAGTACATACAAATTATGCACTATCTACAATAACTAGGTTGTTAGATATGAGAATTGAACCTTATTTAGTGGCAACATCTATTTCTGGAATAATAGCTCAAAGATTTGTAAAGAAAATTTGTAGTAGTTGTAAAGAAGAGTACCTAGCATCTGATTATGAAAAATCAATATTTAATATAGACAAGAATAAGGGGCTTAAGCTTTACAGGGGTAAGGGTTGTGATCACTGTAATAGTAGTGGATACAATGGAAGAGTAGGTATTTATGAAATAATGGAAATAACTAAGGAGCATAGAAATGCTATAAATGAAACTAATAATGCTAATGTATTACAAGAAATATCTATTAAGAATGGTATGACCACTTTAGCTGATCAGTGCAAAGATTTAGTTTTAGAAGGAATAACAACTATTGATGAATTAGCGAGTATAGCCTTATTAAGACAAGTTTAGGAGATGAATATCTATGAAAATTTTTAAATATAGAGCTATGAAAAGTGATGGAACAAAGGTTGAAGGAAAATATGAATGTATTTCAAAAGATGATGTAATTAGTAGGATAACCGCTAGTGGATATTATCCATTGAAAATAGATGAGGTAGTGGAAAGTAAGAGCATTGAATTTAAAGTTTTTTATAAAGTAACTACTAAGGATTTAGCAATTTTTTGTAGACAGTTTTATACCATACTAGATGCTGGGGTTTCAATTGTAAATTGCCTAGACATATTGTGTACAGAGCTTCCTAATAGAAAGCTTAGAGGTATATTAACTTCTATTAGTGAAGACGTAAAGAAAGGTGAATTACTTTCAGTTTCAATGTCTAGACATAAGAAGATTTTTCCGCAATTACTTATAAAGATGATAGAGTCTGGTGAAAGAGGAATCTATACTTAAAATAATAGAAAGAGTTGTAAGAGGAGAGAATTTAAGCACAACAATAAAAGCTGATAAGATTTTACTTAATATGCTATCTTCTATGGTAAAAATAGGAGAAGAATCAGGATCCTTAGATAAAATTTTAAATAAAACAGCAGACTTCTATGAAGATGAAGTTGAACATGCAGTTAAAACAGCTACAGCACTAATAGAGCCTATACTAATAGTAGTTATGGGAATAACAATTGGACTTATAGTAGTTTCAGTAATGCTACCAATGTTTCATATGTACACACAAATATAGTAAAGTAAAAAGTAAAAAGTAAAAAGTAAGAGGGAGTGAAGAAGTAAGAAGTAAAAGGTAAAAGAGAAGAATAAAAAATTCCAATAGGATTTTTACCTATTCACTCTTACCTATTAACTATTACCTATTTAGAGTTTTGATTAAATTTAATAATTGAGAGTTAGGGTTAAAGATATAAATAAGTTTTTAGTTTCAGTATAATTTGAAAACATATTTAAATCTAAACAATCTAAGATAACAGAATTTTCGGAATATTTTTAGCCGAAATAAGGAAAATTCTTAATATTACCTTAGATAATATAAATACAGTTGTAGATTCTCAAAATAATAAAAAATCTAAATTAATTTATATAATTATTATCGATATTCTCAATTATTAATTTATATATAAATTTATAAAGAAAAAACAAGGAGGAATTTAAAATGATCAACAATTTAAAAAACAAGAAAAAAAAGAAAGGGTTCACACTTATTGAACTTATTATCGTTATAGCAATTATAGCTATACTAGCAGTAATAGCTATTCCTAAATTCGGTGAAGTTAGAAAAAATGCTAACGTGAAATCAGATATAGCTAATGCTAAGACTATAGCTAATGCCACTACTTCATTGATTGCAGACGGCAGTTTAACAGTACCAACAACTACAGCACTTACAGTTGATCGTACAACAGCATCTACAGATGCTGATAAAATTGAAGCTTACCTTCAAAATGTACCAACACTAAAAAGTGAAACAGGTAATTTTAAAGTAACAATAGATGATAAAGGTGGAGTAACTGTATCAACAGATAAGTTGATATATTTCCCAACTGATGATGGAGCACCAAAGACAATATCAACAACAACACCTTAATAGATACTATAATCAACTTACTAAGCAAAATGCAGATTTATACTGCATTTTGCTTATATAAAATAAATATTTTTAGTTTTATTAGAAATTAACTTATATATAAAATACATTTAATTTCTAAAGAGTGGCTTATATAGCTAAGATTATTATGAAAAATAAACTCTGTAAGAATTTAATCCTTAATTATGCATTATCCATTAAGCATTATAAATGGTAGATAGGGGGGAAAGAATGTCACAGGAAAAGAGAAAGTTTAACTTATCCAAGTTAAAAGATATAAGTAGTATAGATTTTAAAGATATAGGTAAAATCTTTAAGAAAATCAAAAATATTTACCTATTAATTTAAATGACTACGTTATTCAATATATTTTCTTAGAAGAAGTATCTGAAGATGATGAAGTAAAATTGAAAATAAATGTTACTGCTTTTCCAGAAAGAATGGCATTATCTTATTACAATGTAATTAACTCTTTGTCTTTAAATCCATATATATTAGATGTTAATTATAACTAAATCAATAAGATTGCTAATTTAGGTGAATTTACATTAAATGAGCAATATATTATAGAAGGTACTGTTGCTTTTGTTGATATGGGAGCAATATCTATTAATATAAGAAATTTATAATTAATACAACTGAAGATAATAAAGATATACTTTTACCAGATTTGTTCTAAAAATTAGATATAAATAAGTTAAGAGGGTCGCTAAATGCGATACTTTTTGCAATATTTTTTAGTTAATATTTTTAGAAAAGTTGATAATATATTAGCCAATAGATAAAATAATTGAAATGTAAATTGCAAACTTATTGACAATAGCATAGTGGAGATATATAATATCTATAAATTTAAAAACAGACATATAAGTTAACTCGTATATCCTCTGAATATGGCAGAGAGTATCTACCGGAAACCTTAAATTTCCGACTATGAGTGATTTTGATATACTATATCTATATTTATCATATAGATTTCTAGGCATATTAACTTCACTTAGAAGATTAGTATGTCTTTTTTTGTACATAAAAATAGAAAATAAAACGAAGAAAACATTTCATAATAGTATAAAAATGAAGGAAAAAAATTATTTAGACCAGCTAATAATAGTCAAGTAAAATATAAAAAAATAATTTTAATAAAAAATTGCATGACAAATAAACCGTTTCAAAACACGAACGATTACAAAATATGGATATTCTAAGCTGCTGTATTTTTATTTTTATTTTCTAAATACATCTGTTTATGAATTCTAGGATCTCTTACTTCAAACGGTGTTTGATTTCGGAGAACTGCAAAAATATAGTTTATAATTTTATGCATTATTGCTACCAAAGCAACTTTAGGCTTTTTGCCATTGAGATTAATTTGGTAATAATCTAATAGAACTTTGTTAATAGGGACTCCGTTTCGGTTTGTTCTTATACAGGCTAGTGCAGCAGCATACAATGCTCTACGGCCTATTCTAGTTCCTCGTTTTGAAATTTTATTTTGATTACCTTTAAACTTACCTGACTCATTAACAGAGCTATCTATACCAAAGAATGCAACTAGGTGTTTAGGTCTTAGAAAACCATTAATATCACCTATTTCAGCTATTAATGTAACAGCTGTTAAACGTCCTATTCCTGGGATAGAATCAATAAATTCTATATTTTTTCTGATTTGTTCAGAAAAATCAGGAGAATTAATTAAAGACTCTATTTGTTCAAGCAGATTTTTAATTTCTGATTCAAGAGCTTTTATAATATTTATTGTGCTAGTTATTTTAATTGAAAATCCGTGTAGCGGCAGCCCAATAATAGTAGCTTCATTTGCGTAATTAATAAGATTTAAATATATCTTTTCAGACCATATAAGTCCCTTTTTAGATTTTTCCATTAGGATATTAATTATTAAATCTTTAGGTGCACTTAAAATAGCTTGTGGTGTTGGGAATTCATTTAATATAGCAATGGAACTATTTGAGGTTACATTTGAAAAAACATTTTTGTAACCAGGAAAAATAACTCTTAAATCCGTAGATAACTTTTTCTTATAAGTAGAGCAGTTATCAGTAAGTTTGTAATACTCTCTAACAAGAGACTTTAATTGGAAAATATCCATGCTAACGCTCTGCGAAAGCTTAATATTTTGAAATTTTCCTAT
>ERZ857882.415-NODE-415-length-54392-cov-6.015533_pt1 | contig 54392 bp, 48 predicted proteins | sample MGYA00519697_ERZ857882 | MGnify/ENA primary metagenome ERZ857882 (study PRJEB31778, sample SAMEA3449373) | human gut metagenome | biome: human gut; feature: human-associated habitat; material: faeces | place: United Kingdom | collected 2010/2012 ...
TTCGTTTTTTAGCGGCAGTGGCCGCTGGCCGCAATCCTGCGGCCTAATAAAACGCCTTTAAGCGTTTTATTAAAAACTCGTATAAAAAGCACACCGCAACAGGGGCAGGCCAATCCGGGTCTGCTCCTGATGTTGAACTTTGAATTCCCTGCGATCAGTAGATCTCCTGCTCAATGTCCCGGAAAATGTCGTCATCGAAAAAATCTTGCAGCTCCATGTCCAGTCCCCGGCAAATTTTCAGGACGGTCTGAATGGTAATGGAGTTGTTTCTTCCGTTGATGATATTATTCAGCGTAGACTGGGTAATACCGCAGCGTCCGCCCAGCGCGTTCAGTGACAGCTCGTTTTCGTCGCACAAATCCAAAATCCGTATTTGCAGTGCTTCCTTGGAACGCATTCCTTTCACCTCACTGCCGTGATGATACCGCCCTCTGCGCCGAAGTTTACCTCTTTTCCGTTGATTTTCGTTTCTTACGAAAAATCGGGAAATGAGGCATCTCGTAAAACAAGTGAAGGATAATACGTCGATTCTGCCGGAACGGTTTCTATTCCACATCCTTGAATATATCCGAATCGAAAAATGTCGGCAAATCGATTTCAAGGCCGTCGCAGATTTTCTGAATCGTGGACACGTTGGTGGAATTGTTCCGGCCGTAGATGATATTGCTGATCGTTGACTGGTTGATCCCACAGATAGAACACAGACCGTTTATCGTCATGTCCCGCTCCTCGCACAGCTGGAAAATCCGCTGGCACAGTGCATCTTTGAGCTTCATGACTTTCCCCCCTTGTACAGCGATGAACCGAAAACGCAAGCCCGAAAGTATGCCTTTATTGTCGCACATTTTGGCAAAAAATGGTATACTTTTTTCGTGAAAAAATGCACAATCTTTTTATATGCCGTATTGCCTTTCCAGACAAAGAGTGCTTTTTTTCGGCAATGATCGACTGCACGCAAAGGAAAACCGCCCTTGCCAATTAAGGCAAGAGCGGTATTTTATGGAGCGGGCGACGAGGCTCGAACTCGCTACCTCCACCTTGGCAAGGTGGCGCTCTACCGGATGAGCTACGCCCGCACGGAACAGAGCTTATTATAGCGGTTTTTCCCAAAATGTCAAGTATTTTTTTCCAGATCCTCCGTCGCTTCCGTCGTTTCCTCCGGCGGCACGGTTGGCGCTTCCGTCGGTTTCTCCGTCTCATGGGCGGTGCCGGTCTCTGCGGCCGGGGCTGCGGAGGCCGCCGGGCATTCGGGGTAGGCCGTGTAGTCCCAGACGTAGCCCGACATCTCCTGGTCGGTAAACTCACGATAGCCGCCCAGTTCGCTGCACCGCAGAAGGTCTACATGATAATAGTGTCCCGCGTCCAGCACAATATTCCACGTCCAGGGTTCCCCCGCGTGGGTGCCGGTCACCGTCATGCACTCCAGCCCCGCTAAACGGCACATGGCGGCGTACACCGTGGCAAAGGCTCTGCTGTCTCCTACCCCGTGGCGCAGAAGACTGTAGGCCGGGGTAATGGACGTTTCGATCTTGTAATCGAAGCGCTCCATCAGAAAGGCATACAGCTGGGAAAGCTTCTGGTGGTCTTCTCCGTCGCCGCTGACGTACAGCGACGCCGCGTCGAACACCGGCTTCACCTGGGACTGCATCTGCCGCAGAGCGTCCCGGCCCGTCTGATAGGTGAATGTCACCTCCACCACCCGGGAGCTCCCGGCGCCGTAGGCCGCCGCCATCACCTGGGGGGTCTCCATCACCGCCTCCGGGTGCTTCTCGGCGTGATCCCGCACCAGCTGGGTAACGTCCATGGTGACGTAATCGTCCACCAGCAGCACCACGCCGGCGTCAAAATTGTTCAGCGCCTTGACGATCTCGTCCGCCGCCTCCCCGCTGCCGGAAACCTCCCGGATCGTCCGGATTTCCATGGCGCCGTGACGATAGGAAATGGATACGGCTACGGCGGGCAGGCCGCCATTGGCGCCCACCTCATAGTCAATGCTTTCCACGGCATACGCGCCGACGGGGTAAACCTCCGTGGCATACTGCACCGCCACGGCCATGCCGCTTTCCACGGCATCCGCGGGATAGTCCGCCACGTTGATCACGCCGCTTTCGCTGCCGGACTGGATCATTTCCTTCAGCGCCTTCATCAGATCCAGATAGTCGGAGGCAACGGCCACCTCCGAATGGGTGTTCTGCCGCTGTTCCAAGTGGGGCGTCACAGAAGAATACCGGCCGTCCATCCAGCCGCAGCCGGTGAGCAGCAGACTGAGCGCCAGCAACAGCGGCAAAAACTTATGTCTCATGCGGATTCTCCTTCCTCACGCGTTCGCGTTTATAGGGACTGCTTGGAATAGTTGGAAAAGCCGTCTCCCAGCACCTGGTGCGCCTCCTGCACGATGACGAAGGCGTTGGGGTCGATGGCCATGACCAGCTCCTTCAGCTCCGTGACCTGCTGCTTTTTCACAGCGGCCAGCACCACCTTGGTCGGCTCATGGCTGTAGGTGCCTTCCCCATTGAGGAAGGTTGCGCCTCTGTCCAGCTTGGTGCCGATGGCCTCCGCCACCGCGTCGTACTCCTTGGTAATGATCAGCGCCACCTTGGAATAGTCGAACCGATACACCACGGCGTCCAGCACCTTGCCCGTAACAAACACCGCCACGCCGGTATACAGCGCCTTGGTGATGTCCTGAAACACGATGCCCGTCAGGACGGCCACCCCGGCGTCAAAGCACATGGAAATCTGCCCGATGGGAACATCCCGGTATTTGAGCTTCAGCAGCCGCACCACGATGTCCGAGCCGCCGGTGGAGGTGCCGCAGATGAACACCATGCCCAGCCCCAGCCCGCAGATCATGCCGCCGTAAAGGGCGCAGAGCAGCGAATCCATGGGCGGCATCGTGACCTTGGCAAAAGCGTCGATCAGGATCGAGCTGAGAACCATTCCCAGCAGACTGCCGCAAAAGAATCGTCTGCCGATCTTCACACCGCCGAGGATAAACAGGGGCAAATTGATGATAATCGTCAGCACGCCCACGCTGCCGTAGCCCAGCAGTTCCACCGCCACCAGCGCAAGGCCGGAAATGCCGCCGGGGCTGATCTCATTGGGCTGTAGGAACAGGGAAAAGCCCAGTGCGAAAATCGTGCTTCCCACAGCCGTCGCCAGAATCCAGCGGTAATCTTCCCAAAATTTGCGCATAAACGTCCTCTTCTTTCCAATCTGTTCGTTTTTACACCTCAAAGGTTTGCTGCTTTTCCGCCGAGTCCTCTTCTTTCAGCAGCGCCCCGGCGGAGGGGATGGTCTTGGTGCGGTAGCGGCTTTCGTTGACAATGCCGCTCTGACTCAGCAGCACCGCGTCCCGCAGCGTTGCCTTCTTTTTCAGCGTCATCACCGCCACGCCCTGGGTATTCCGCGTGGTCTTGGGCAGAAGCTGCGCCGTGGAGAAAATCGCCGCCCGGCCATCGGTGGAATACACAACCATCTGCTCGTCTGCGTCCAGCGCCATTGCCTTTATCAGCGGACTCTTGTCGCTGTAAGCGCCGGTGAGCTTCTTCCGGTTGGTCTTCGTCTCGTAGGCGGACAGCGGAACCTTCGCCGCCTTGCCGTTTTCAAAGAAGAACAGGATGAAGCCCTTGTAGTCCCCGCAGAACACCAGCGCCACCAGATTCTCTCCCGCCTCGAAGCCCAGCTTCTGGGGCAGGTAATCGCCCAGCTGGGACGCCTTGCCGTCGTCGAAGTCGGAAAGGCGGGACTTGTAGCACTGATACCGGTCGGTAAACACCAGAAATTCCGCCCTGTTGGTGGTCTCTTGGGAGAAGGACAGGCTGTCGCCCTCCTTGAATTTCTGCTCGCCGCTCATCCGCAGGGACTGGGCGGTCATCTTTTTCAGATAGCCCTCCTTGGAGACGAACACCGTCACGCCGTAATCCGGCACGTCGTCCTCTTCCTCGGGCGCGGCCTCCTGGGCGTCGTAGAGAATCTCCGTCCGCCGGGGCTGACCGAACTTGTCGGCCACCGCCTGCAGCTCCTTGATGATGACGTTTTTCAGCTTCCGGGGGCTGTTCAGCGTGTCTTTCAGATCGGCGATCTCCCCTTCCAGGTCGTCGATGGCACGGGTCTGCTTGAGGATGTATTCCTTGTTGATGTTGCGCAGCTTGATCTCCGCCACATAATTCGCCTGAATCTCGTCTATGCCGAAGCCGATCATCAGGTTGGGGACGACCTCGCTTTCCAGCTCCGTCTCCCGGATGATGGAAATGGCCTTGTCGATGTCCAGCAAAATCCGCTCCAGACCCTTTAACAGGTGCAGGCGGTCTACCTTCTTCTGAACCTGGAAGAAAATCCGGCGCTTGACGCAGTCCGTGCGCCAGGCCGTCCACTCGTCCAGAATCTCCCCCACGCCCATCACCCGGGGCATTCCCGCGATGAGGATGTTGAAATTGCAGGGGAAGCTGTCCTGCAAGGGCGTCAGACGGAACAGCTTCTGCATCAGCTTCTCCGGGTCAACGCCCCGCTTCAGGTCGATGGTCAGCTTCAGGCCGCCCAAATCCGTCTCGTCCCGCATGTCGGAAATCTCTTTGATTTTCCCCGCCTTGATCAGCTCCGCCACCTTGTCCATGATAACTTCCGTGGCGGTGGTGTAGGGAATTTCCGTGATTTCAATGAGATTGCCGTCCTTGACGTAGCGCCATTTTGCCCGGAGCCGGAAGCTTCCACGGCCTGTGGCATAGATTTCCCGGGTGGCGGCTTCGTCAAACAGCAGCTCCCCGCCGGTGGAAAAATCCGGGCCGGGCAGGGTCTCCAGAATGTCGTGGTCGGGATTTTTCATCAGGGCAATGGCGGTGTCGCACACCTCCCGCAGGTTAAATGAGCAGATGTTGGACGCCATGCCCACGGCGATGCCCTGGTTGGCAGAAACCAGCACGTTGGGGAATGTGGTGGGCAGCAGTGCCGGCTCCTTCATGGTGGCGTCGTAGTTGTCCACCATGTCCACGGTGTCGCTGTCGATGTCCTTGAACACCTCGGCGCAGATGGAATCCAGCTTGGCCTCGGTGTAACGGGCGGCGGCGTAGGCCATGTCCCGGGAGTACACCTTACCGAAGTTGCCCTTGGAATCCACAAAGGGATGCAGCAGCGTCTCGTTGCCCTTGGCAAGACGCACCATGGTTTCATAGATGGCGGCGTCGCCGTGGGGGTTCAGGCGCATGGTCTGGCCGACGATGTTGGCGGATTTCGTCCGTCCGCCGGTGAGCAGACCCATTTTGTACATGGTATACAGTAGCTTGCGGTGAGACGGCTTGAAGCCGTCGATCTCGGGAATTGCCCGGGAAACGATCACCGACATGGCATAGGGCATGTAGTTTAATTCCAGCGTCTCGGAAATGGCCTGCTCCGTGGTGGAGCCGTGCAGACCCATAATGCCGTCGGTGTTTATCTTCTTTTTTTCAGGTTCTTGCTTTTTCCGTGCCATGGTTGGCTCCTTTACAAGATTTATGAATTCGCTGTCTGGCCGGCCTTACGAAATATCCGCCAGCTCCAGATACTTTGCGCCGTTTTCCGCGATAAAGTTCTTCCGCTCCTGCAAGCCGTCGCCCAGGAGGAAGTCAAAGTAATGCGCCGTGCGCTCCGCGTCCTCCGGCATGACCTTGATGAGGCGGCGGGTCTGAGGGTTCATGGTGGTCATCCACATCATCTCCGGGTCGTTTTCGCCGAGACCTTTGGAGCGCTGGATGGTGATCTTTTTGCCCTCCAATTCCTTGAGTATCTTCGTCTTCTCCTGCTCGTTGTAGGCGAACCAGGTCTTGTCCTTGCAGGTGATCTCAAACAGCGGCGATTCCGCGATATACACGTACCCGTCCCGGATCAGCGTCGGACACAGGCGGTAGAGCATGGTCAATATCAGCGTCCGGATCTGGAAGCCGTCCACGTCGGCATCCGTACAGATGACCACCTTGCTCCAGCGCAGCTGGGAAAGGTCAAAGGACGACAGCTCCTTTGCCTTCTTGCCCTGCACCTCCACGCCGCAGCCCAAGACCTTCATCAGGTCGGTGATGATGGGCGAGGCGAAAATCTTGCCGTAATCCGCCTTCAGGCAGTTGAGGATTTTGCCCCGAACCGGCATAATGCCCTGAAATTCCGCGTCCCGGCTGAGCTTGACGCTGCCCAGAGCGGAATCGCCCTCCACGATATACAGCTCCCGCACCGAAGCGTCCCGGCTGCGGCAGTCCACGAATTTCTGCACCCGGTTGGCAATGTCGATGGAGCCGGAGAGCTTCTTTTTCACGCTGGACTTGGTCTTCTCGGCGGATTCCCGGGCGCGCTTGTTCACCAGAATCTGCTCCGACGCCTTGTCGGCCTCCTGCTTGTTCTCGATGAACCAGACCTGCAGCTGCTCCTTGAAAAAGGCAGTCATGGCGTCCTGGGTGAATTTGCTGTTGACGCTCTTTTTCGTCTGGTTTTCAAAGCAGCCGATGGTGGAGAAGCAGTTGGTCACCAGCACCAGCGAGTCCTGAATGTCCTGGAAAATGATCTTATTTTCGTTTTTGGTGTACTTGTTATTGTCCCGGAGGTACTTGTCGAAGGCTGCGGTAAAGCCGGAGCGAACTGCCTTGTCCGGGCTTCCGCCGTATTCCAGCCAGGAGGAGTTGTGGTAATACTCGATGTGGCTGATCTGCTTGGAGAAACAGAAGGAGGCCGTGATCTTCAGCTTCATTTCCGGACGGTTTTCCGCGTCACGACCCCGGCGCTCGGCTTCCCAGTAGACGGGCATGGTGAAGGCGTTGTCCCCCACCAGCTCCTCGATATACTGGCGGATGCCGTCGGCATAACAAAATTCCTCCGTCTCGAATTTGCCGCCCACCTGGTTGCGGAAGCGGAAGGTGATGCCCTTGTTCACCACCGCCTGACGGCGCAGCACGTCCCGGTAGTATTCCACGGGGATGTTGATGTCGGTGAACACCAGCTTGTCCGGCTTCCAGTGAAAGCAGGAGCCGGTCTTTTTCCGGTCGGTAGGCTCCTTTTTCAGGCCGCCCTTGTTTCTGCCCTTTTCAAAGTGCAGATCGTACCGGTAGCCGTCCCGGCGGATGGTGGCGTCAAAATATTCCGAAGCATACTGGGTGGCGCAGGAGCCGAGGCCGTTCAGGCCAAGGGAATACTCATAGTTTTCCCCGTTTTCCCCGTATTTGCCGCCGGCGTACATTTCGCAGAACACCAGCTCCCAGTTGTAGCGCTTTTCCTTTTCGTTGTAGTCCACGGGGCAGCCCCGGCCGAAATCCTCCACTTCCACGCTCAAATCTTCGTAGCGGGTGACGATGATGGTATCGCCGTAGCCTTCCCGCGCCTCGTCGATGGCGTTGGAGAGAATTTCAAACACTGCGTGCTTGCAGCCCTCCAGATCGTCCGAGCCGAAGATGACAGCCGGACGCTTGCGCACCCGATCCTCGCCCTTGAGCATGGAGATACTGGAATTTCCGTATTGTTCCTGTTTTTTCATGTTGCATACCTGCCTGCATAATCCATAGTCATTCGATTCTATTATATGCAAAAAACGGCCGAAAGTCAAGAAATGCCCCTTGGGGGCAGAAAAAGCGCCCTGTACTAAGCGTACAAGGCGTTTTTAGTCTATGCGTCAATCATGACGCTGCTCCCGATTATCATAGGTTTCGCAGAACCGGCCGGAGAAGGACGGCTCCCGTCCCGCCGCGTACAGGTGGGAGGTGTCCCCGAAGGCACTCATGCGGAACGACGCGATGCCCTCCCGGCGCTCCTCCGTGTTCAGGATGGTGACGGAGGTGGGGAGAGAGCAGACGCCATGCCACAGCACCATGGGGGAAATTCCCAGCAAATGGCTCAGCAGAACGCAGGTAACGCCAAAATGGCAGAACAGGACGACGGTATCCTCGTTGGACCGCTCCGCCCGGTAGTATTCCCCCTCCCGGCGGTAGCCGTGGCGGGCAAGCAGCGCATCCAGTCCATCCCAGACCCATTGGGCTTCCTCCCGCACCCCGGCGGCGGTGAAGCGGTCGTTTTCCCACCAATGCTCCCGGTCGTAAAATCGCCTGTCTTCCGTCCAGTCCTGAGGCAGCCAGTCCCAGGCAACGCCCGGCTTGTCCCTCCCCGGGCGAAGAACCTTGGGGGAGAATTCCCGCAGCCAGGGAAGAATTTCCGCCTGCCGCCCCAGCTTTTCCAGGGTAGCCTTGGCGGTGTCCTGTGCCCGTCCCTTTGGGGAGCAGTAAAACGCTTTCACGTCCAGTTTGCACAGGCGGTCGGACAGCAGCTCCGCTTCTATCCAGCCGGTCTCGGTCAGGGAGTCGATGGAATAGTCCGGGTCGCCGTGGCGCACGATTAGCAGCTTCATGGATTTCCTCCTTTATTCTCCGAACCTTTCCGCAGCCTCTTTCAGCATACTGCGGATGGGCAGATGGTAGGGGCAGCGGCTTTCGCAGACGCCGCAGCCGATGCAGTCCGACGCCTTTTTGGTAAGCGTCGCGTAGCGGCTTCTCGCCCAGTCCGCCAGACCGTACCGGGTCAGATATCCCTCAAACAGGAACACGCTGGAAATGCTGATGCCCGCGCTGCAGGGCTGGCAGTAATTGCACCGGCGGCAAAACTGGGTGCCGAGGGCGTCACGGATGGCGCGGAGCTTCCCCTCTTCCTCATGGGACAGCGGGGAAGCGTCGTTCACCGCGGCGAGATTCTGCTTCAGCTCGGCAATGTCCGCCATGCCGGGTATCACCACGGTGACATCCGGGTTGGCGCAGACATAGCGCAGCGCCGTCACGGCGTCCTCAATCGCGCCGCCCGCCAGGGGCTTCATGGCAATGAAGCCGATGTTCTTTTCGGCGCAGGCATGAATCAGCGCTTTTGCCTGATCTTCCACGATGTTGTAGGGGAACATGACGGTTTCCACCCATGGCAGCTCCAGCGCCATCCGGAAGGTTTCCAGAGAGTGGGCAGTGATGCCGATATGTCCAATCTTCCCGGCCGTTTTCGCCGCCGTCAGGGCTTCCAGCGCGCCGCCGGGGGCGCAGACCTTCTCCAAATCCGCAGGGGGCGCGTTGTGAATCTGGTACAGGTCAATATAGTCGGTGCGGAGATTTTTCAGGCTGATGTCAATGTCCTTCGCCATGGCCTCCGCCGTGCGGGACATACTCTTTGTGGCAAGCACAAACTGCTCCCGGATGCCCTCCAAACCGACCCCCAAGTATTCCTCGCTGACGGTATAGCCCCGGGCAGTATCAATGTAATTGACGCCGTTTTCCAGCAGCTTGTGCATAAGGGCTTTCGTCCCCTCCGCGTCAATGCGCTGGATGGGGATTCCCCCAAAGCCCATGCGGGAGATTTTCAGTCCGGTTTTGCCGAGGATTCTGTATTCCATAGTCACGCGCTCCTTTCCGTTTCTGACATTATACGGCAAAATCGCTGAAAAAACAACCTGTCCGATCATAAAAAACGGGTCAGCTTCCGCTGACCCGTTCCGTTACTTTCCAAGCTCTTTGTTCTTCTTATAGGTATCAATCACGCAGTCCATCGCCGCACCGCGGAAGCCGTGATTTTCCAGCGTCTGGACGCCGACAATGGTGCTGCCCCCGGGAGAGCACACCGCATCCTTCAATGCGCCGGGGTGCTGACGGGTGGCAAGCAGCATTTCCGCAGAACCCGCCATGGTCATGGCGGCGTATTCCATTGCCTTGGCTCTGGGAAGGCCGCAGGCCACCGCGCCGTCGGCCAGTGCCTCCACGAACATGTACAGAAAGGCCGGGCCGCTGCCGGACAGAGCGCTCGCCGCGTCGATCAGCCGCTCCTCCAGCGCGTCCAGCAGGCCGCAGAAGCGCATGTCCTCCCGCCAGTCCTTCAGCGTTTCCTCCGCCACAAGGGCGTTGCGGCAATAGGGAATCACGCCTTTGCCGATGGCCGTGGGGGTGTTTGGCATGATGCGGATGACGGGCAGTTCCGCCGCGGCGAGCTGCTCCAATTTCGCAATTTCCATGCCCGCCGCCATGGTAATGAGCAGCGGTTTGCGCTTCCCCAGAACCTTTTGCAGCGGGGACAGCACCTCCTGCACCATATGGGGCTTCACCGCGATAAAAATCCGGTCGCACCGGGCGGCGACGGTTTCCGCGTCGGAATAGACGATGCCCAGCTCCTCGGCAAACGCCTTTGCCTTGCCGGAACGGTCGGACACCATGATTTCCTTTGTGGCCTTGCTCAGGGCTTTGGCAATGGCGCCGCCCATGTTGCCGCAGCCGATAAATCCGTATTTCATACGTTTTCCCTCCTCAGCGGATATGTCCGTTTCCGTGAATGATGTATTTATAGGTGGTCAGCTCCTGCAAGCCCATTGGGCCCCGGGCGTGGAGCTTCTGGGTGGAAATGCCCATTTCGCACCCCAGGCCGAACTCACCGCCGTCGGTGAACCGGGTGGAGGCATTGACATACACCGCTGCGCTGTCCACATTGGCGGTAAAATACCGCTCCGCCTCCGGACTGCGGGTCACAATGGCCTCGCTGTGGCCGGTGGAGTGCGCCGCGATATGGGCGACCGCCTCCTTCACATCCTCCACGCATTTGACGGCAAGGATATAGTCCAGAAATTCCGTATCAAAATCCTTCTCCCCGGCCTTTTTTCCGGGGATGATGGCAGCCGCCGTCTCGTCCAGGCGAAGCTCCACCGCCTTTTCCCGGTCAGTGACCAGACGTTTATAGAGCATGGGCAGAAACGTGGGGGCGATCGCCTTGTCCACCAGCAGGACTTCCTCGGCGTTGCAGACGCTGGGGCGGCTGGTTTTGGCGTTTTCCACGATGTTCAGCGCCATGTTCAGGTCGGCAGATTTCTCCACATACACGTGGCAGATGCCGGTGCCGGTGGCGATGCAGGGGACTGTGGCGGTGCTTACACAGGCGTTGATCAGCCCCGCGCCGCCCCGGGGAATCAGCAGGTCAATATAGCCGCCCGCGGTCATCAGTGCCGCGGCGCTTTCCCGGGAGGTGTCCTGCACCAGATTCACCGCATTCTCCGTAACCCCCACCGATTTCAGGCCGGAGCGGAGGGCGTCCACAATGGCGTTGGCGCTGCGGAACGCCTCCTTCCCGCTTCTCAGGACGCAGACGTTCCCGCTTTTCAGCGCCAGAGCGGCGGCGTCACTGGTGACGTTGGGGCGGCTTTCGTAAATAATGGCAATGACGCCCATGGGGACGGACACCTTCTGAATTTCCAGACCGTCCGGCCGGGTGTGGGTCTGCAAAATCCGCCCCACCGGGTCAGGCAGCGCCGTCACCTCCCGGATGCCTTGCGCCATCCCGGCAATGCGCTCCTTTGTCAGCTTCAGCCTGTCCAGCATGACCGGGGAGATATGCGCCTTCGCGGATTCCATGTCCAATGCGTTCGCGCCGAGAATTGCGTCCTGCCAGGCAATCAATGCGTCCGCCATGGCGTTCAGCGCGGCGTTCTTCTGCTCCGTGGTCAGGCCAGCGACTTCCCCTTTTGCCGCCTTGGCGGCTTCCAGCATTTCTTTCATAAGCGTTCCTCCGAAAACGTGGTGCCGACGGTCTTTCCTTCCAGAATGTCATAGAGATTTCCCGGATTATTTCCGTTGGCGATGACCATTTTGCAGCCGCAGCCCAGGCAGATTTCGGCGGCATGGAGCTTCGTGACCATTCCCCCGGTTCCCTGGGCAGAGCTGCTGATCCCGGCAATTTCCCGGATGTGGTCGTCAATTCCGGTGACGTGGTGCAACAGCTTCGCCTCCGGGTGGGTGTGTGGGTCGGCGGTGTACAGGCCGTCGATATCGGAAAGGAGAATCAGCATTTCGGCGTGGACGCTCCTTGCCACGATGGCGGCGAGGGTATCGTTGTCGCCGATGACGATCTCATCGGTGGCGACGGTGTCGTTCTCATTGATGATGGGCAGCGCCCCCAGCTCCAGAAGCCTGTTCAGGGTGTTGGTGAAGTTGAAGCGCCGGGTATTGCTGGCAGTATCGTCGCCAGTGATCAGCAGCTGCGCCACCGTGTGGTGGTACTCGCTGAACAACTTGTCGTATACATACATCAGCTCGCACTGCCCCACAGCGGCGGCGGCCTGTTTGGACGGGATGTCCTTTGGCTTTTCCCGCAGTCCCAGCTTCCCCACGCCCATGCCGATGGCGCCGGAGGAAACCAGGATCAGCTCATGTCCGGCATTTTTGATGTCGCTCATGATCTCGCAAAGCTGCTCCACCCGGCGGATATTTAAGTGGCCGGTGGGATGCGCCAGAGTCGATGTGCCGATTTTGATTACAATGCGCATTTGCGTTCTCCCCTAAAACAATTTCGTCCATTATATCACTTTAGCATAATGAAGTAAATAGTCTGGGGGTAAGTTTCCGGTAAATGTTTTTACATATAAAATACTGACGGGCAGCATTTAGGGGAGCGTAAAACAGCGAATGGAGCGTATCGGTACAGATACGCTCCATTTCCCGTGACACCATACGCAGCCCCTTGGCTCTCCCTCTGGGAGAGCTGTCACCGAAGGTGACTAAGAGGGTACTGCACCCCGGTTTTCCCTCTCCGTCCTCGCTGCGCTCGGCCACCTCTCCCAAAGGGAGAGGCAAGGGAGATGCGCGCCATTTTTCGTGCCGTGGTACACCCCCTTGGCTCTCCCTCTGGGAGAGCTGTCACCGAAGGTGACTGAGAGGGTGTTGCACCCTAATTTCCCCTCTCCGTCCTCGCTGCGCTCGTCCACCTCTCCCAAAGGGAGAGGCAAGGGGTGCTTATAAAAAACAGACACAGCAGGTTTTCCTACTGTGTCTGTTGACTGCTTGGCGACGGCGCTTACGACGCCTGATTTTCAAAGGCGTTGACTTCGCTGGCGGCTTCCATGGCGAAGTAGGCGCGCAGAACATCCTCAGCCACGGCGGCGAGGGTCGCGCCGTGGGCGGCCTTTTCGCCGTAGACGGCTACGGCGACCTCCGGGTCTTCCATGGGGGCGAAGCAGATGAACGCGCCGTGGTCAGAGCCGCCGGAGGAGTGCTGGGCGGTACCGGTCTTGCCGCACACCGTGACGGGGAAGGTGTCCAAATCCTTGGGGCCGCCGAAGTGGGAACGGGCGGTACCTTCGTTTCCCGCGATGACCAGACGCATACCCTCAATGTAGGTATTGTAGGTGGTGGAGGCGATTTCCATCTGGCTCATGATCTCGGGAGAATTTTCCTTGATCAGGCTGCTGTAATCGGAGGCGACCACCCGGCTTAAGAAGGTGGCCTTCATCCGGGTACCCTTGTTCGCCAGAGTGGAGGCGTAGACGCACAGCTGCAGGGGGCTGAAACGGTTCTCGGCCTGTCCGATGGCGGCCAGAATACGGTCGCCGGTGGTGACCTGAGAGTCAACGCCGGTCTCGCCGTAGGCGGCCTTCTTACTGGCTTCATCCGTGACCCAGCCGACCTTTTCCGTCAGCTCGATGCCGGTGGGAACGCCCAGGCCCAGGCCGTTGGCGGTCTTGTTCAGATAGTCGATGGACAGACGGTCGCCCAGCTCGTAGAAGAAGTAGTTGCAGGACACCTCCAGCGCCCGCTGAGCGGTCAGCTCGCCGTGGGTCACGCCGGGGTTGGACTTATAGATCAGACACATGGGAGAGAAGCCCGCGTACTTGGTGAAAACACCCTTATCCTGAATGATCTCGCCGGGGAGGTACAGGAATCTGCCGAAAAATTCACTTTCCGGATTTTTACTGCGGTTTTCCATGGCGGCGATAAGGGTGCACATCTTGAAGGTGGAGCCGGGGGCGTAGTTGGCGCCGAAGGCGCGGTTGAAGAAGGGCTTGAGGGGGTCGGCCTCGATCTCCGCCCAGTCCTGATTCATGGTGGCGAGATTGTAGGTGGGATAGCTGGCACAGGCCAGAATCTCGCCGGTCTTGACCTTCATGACGATGACCGCCGCGCCCTCCGCGTCCAGGCCGGTACTCTCACCCTTGGAGGTATTCTTCTCCGGGTCGGTCAGCTCCTTCATGATGTTGGCAAGAGAGTCCTCGGCGATGCCCTGAAGCTCCAAGTCAATGGTGGTCTCCACGTTGTTTCCGGCGATGGGGGTGTAGACCTCGCCGGTTTTCTGATTCACGCGCCAGAACTGCTCGACGATGGTGCCGTCCTTGGAAACCACGTCCACGCGCTGACCGTCGATGCCGTGGAGGTATTCCTCGAAGGCTTCCTCAAAGCCGGACTGGCCGATGTAGGCGTCCATGGAGTAGCCTTCCTTCTCGTATTTTTCCCAGTCGGCGGCGTCCATGCCGCCCATGTAGCCCAAGATGTGGGCGCCGTATTTGGTATGATATTCCCGGACGGTGGAGGATTCCACCATCAGACCGGGGATGTTCAGCTCCAGAATGGCGGACAGATTCTCGTCGGAGATGTCCTGAATAAAGGTGTAGGTAGGCAGCTTGGAAATACCCCGAAGATCAAATTCGTAACGCATACCGATGACGGCGCGGGCGTCCTCGTCCGACCAGCCCTCGGGGATATTGTAGCGTCCCCGCAGCTTTTCAATGAGCAGCGGCGCGGTGATGTCCGAGTCCAGCGACCGGTCAACCATGAAGCTCTGGAAGTGGTTCTGCCAGGAGGTGGCAAAATCGTTCAGAGTATACTCAAAGGGGCGGGTCTTGCTCACGGGGAAATGGTCGTTATAGCTGAGATTCAGCTCCCGGCATTTCTGCACAAGGGAGTACAGCGCCTCGTTGGTCTGGCCGTAGGACTCGATAACGTAGTGGTTGAACACCAGATTATAGCTGGCCCGGTTGCCCACCAGCTTGTTGCCGTTGCGGTCAAGGATATCACCACGGGCGGCACGGACGGTGGTAACGGTGGTGTATTTTGCAATGTTGTCGGTGTTGCCGTTTGTCTCGATGATCTGAAGGTCAAAAAGCTTCACGGCGAACAGCGCCAGAATCGAACAGAACAAAATCAGAAGCAGGATAGCGCGAAATCGGCTTATTCTTTCCATGTGGTTCCTCCAATAAGACCAATTTTATTGATGGGTGGGTACAGTAGGATCAGGATGCCAAAGCTGTAGGCGGCGGTGAACAGGAAGGAAAAGACCCGATCCCACCGTGTCAGCCCCAGACCGATGCCCACGATGAACAGCCCCATCTCATAAATCGTCAGCGCAATGCCGGCGCAGATGACAATGGACGCTTTGGTGCGCCTGAGATAAGCCTGCCGCAGCAGCGTGGCGACGATGCCGACGGCGCACAGAAGCCCAACGCAGTAAGGCCCCGGCGCGGAGCCGGAAAAATAGTAAATGGTGGACGCAAACAGGACAAACAGGCTCCCCACATCCACACCCTCAATGACCGTGATCAGCAGAATGTACACGGCCGGCAAATCGGCGGTCGCGCCGAAAATGCTGACCCGGCTCATGATGACGTCCTGAATGGTCAGAAGCAGGATCCCCGTGAGCACGTACAGCGTCCATTTCAGGATCCGCTGCTTTTGCAGCTGGGTCAGATGGAACAGCTGGGAGAGGCTCCATTGCCGGGGGTCGGGCTTGAATTCCGATTGCTTTGACAGCTTTTTTCTTGCCATGGCGTGTCCTCAGCCCACGGGGGTGGTCGCCTGGGTGGCGGCGGCGGTTTCGGAAGGGGCGGTTTCGGAAGGGGCGGTGGCGGTTTCGGAGTCCGTGGCGGTGACGGGGGTGATTGCGACCTCGGTGGTGTACTGGGTGATGATGAAGACCTGCTCCAAAGAGTTAATGTCCGCGGCGGGGTCAAGGAGGGCGAACTTGGCAACGCCCGTTTCCTCATAGCCCGCGTCCACCACGGAGCCGATGATCAGACCCCGGGGATACACCGTGGAACCGGAGGTCACCACCTGGTCTTTGTTGCGGATGATGGATTCGGAGGGCAGATAGTTCATCTGAAGCAGGGTATCGTTGCCGCTGACGTAGCCGCCCTTGACCATGCCGTTATAGCCGGAGGTGGAAATGGTGCCGGAAATTTCCAGGGTGGAGTCCAGAACGGTCTTGACGACGGCGTAGTTCACGCCCACCTCCGTCACCAGACCCACCACTTCGCCGTTGGCGGTGATGGCACACAGGTTCTCCCGGATGCCCGCATTGGTGCCGCGGTTGATGGTGAAGGTGCTTTCCCAGTCCGAGGAGCTCCAGCCGATGATATAGGCGTCCACCAGCTTGTAGTCCTCGTTGGTGGCCTTCAGCTCCAGGAGCCTGCGCAGACGCTCGTTTTCACGGGAAACGGAGTCGGCCTGACGGGCGACGTCCTCCATCTGGGCGATGCGTTCCTCCAGCACCTTGTTTTCCGCGTCCAGAGCCTCGTAGCGGAACATATAGCTGTAGTATTTTTCCGCCGTGTTGGTCAGGGTGGTGCCCGCGGTGCGGAAGGGGGCGAGAACGCCCTGCACGATCACGCTGGGAAGACTCTGGTTGGAAATGCCGCTGTAGATGGCCAGCGCCGCCGTCAGCAGCGCGGCGATCACCAGAATGATCTTCACTTTGGTACTGAACAGATTTCTCATAAGGTATCCTCCATCACTTCCGGCGCTGTGCGGCAAAGGGTCTCATACAGCCGGCACACGGGAAGTCCCATTACATTATAATAGTCGCCCTCCAGCTTTTCGCAGAACAGCGCCGCGCCGCCCTGGATGCCGTAAGAGCCGGCCTTGTCCATGGGCTCGCCGCTTTGGACGTATTTCAGAATCTCCTTGTCGCTGAGGGGACGGAAATGCAGGCTCGTCACCTCGGTGAAGGTCTCGACCCTGTCCCCGCACAGAACGGTGCAGCCGGTCATCACCTGATGATCCCGCCCGGAGAGAAGCCGGAGCATAGATGCCGCTTCCGCCTCACTGTGGGGCTTGCCCAGCACCTTTCCCTGACAGACCACGATGGTGTCCGCGGCGATGACGATGTCGCCTTCTTCCCGGCGGACGGCCAGCGCCTTTGACCGGCTGACCCGGGCGACCTCGTCAAAGGGCGGCTTTTCGGGATCCATGGTTTCGTCGATATCCGCCGCCCGGACGGTGAAGGGAATCCCAAAGAGGGACAGTAGCGCCTTTCGCCGGGGCGAGGCGGACGCGAGAATGAGCTGCATAAGGTTCTCCTTTCGATGCGGAGGGATTTTATTCCACACCCCGTAAGTATAGTCCCCGGGTACACGCGCCGGGGTCGAGGGGCTCGGGGTTCATGTAATCGTTCAGCACACGGTCAACCTCCTTGGAATTTTCCGTGGTGAAGTACAGCCGCGTCGCCCATAAGCCCAGCTTGGCAAGATCGTCCTGCCGGTCGAGCCAGCTCAGCTTCTTGCCGTTGAGCAGCACGCTGCGGCAGCTGTCGCCGTCCCGGATGACCGGGAACTCCGCGCCGGTCTTGTCGATCAGGCGGGTGGCTTTCAGATGGCAGGTGCATTCGTTGGCCTTGTTGTGAATGAGACAGTGCTCCGTCACCATCAGGGGCAGCCGCCCGTAGGCGATCAGCTCGGCGTTTACCGCCTTGCTCATGTCCCGTATCTGGGGCAGGGTCATTTCAAAGCTCACCGTGGCGGAGGCCATTTCCAGGGAACGCATGACGTTCATGGAGGCGGAGTTGAAGATATTCAGGCCGAAATCCCCGTGAACCCGCATTCCCGCCTCCCGCACGGGGGCAATCAGGCCGAGATTGCCCACCAGCGCGTCCCGGACGCCGGCGGCGCGGAGGACGTCCAGCCCCTTTTTGATCCGGGGCAGCTCTCCGTCGTGGACGATTCTGGGCAGCACCGCCGCCAGCCGTCCCCGCTGCACCAGCCGGGCGCAAAGCTCCCCGTCGGCGAGCAGAATGTGGATGGGAACGTACAGCATGGTGGTTTCCAGATCCAGAAGCATGGGGGTCAGCTGCTCCCGTGACGTTACCTGAACGGTCAGGCCGGGCAGACCCGTTTCGCCCTTGAATTGCGGCACGGGCTTGGGCTTGCGCAGCACCTGCTCCTCCCGTCGGGCGCGGATGGCGGTGAGCTGATTCAGCACGTCCCGGCGCATGGCGTTGATGGCGGAGGCGGAGATGATGAGACCGGGATCCACCCGGGTGCGCACCTCCACGCACCGGTAGGGCGTGCCGCCGGTTTTGGAGACACGCTGGGCGAGCATCGCCCCGGTGATGGAGATGTTCTGGGCGCGTTCCGGCACGGGGCCGTCGGAGCGGCATGTCCGCCCCTCCGGGTCGGTGGCGATGACGCAGCTGCCGTCCACGGTGACCATGGCCTGGAAGCGGACGTCCACAAGGGGGGTCTCCCCTGCTTCGTAGGATTGCCGGGCGGCCTGGAGCCACTGGGGATCGTCGGCGGTCTCCTGGCGGACGCCGAACATTTTGGTATCAATACGGCCGGTATAGTAGCCGTCGGTGAAGCCCTGACGGTTGAAGGCGGTATACAGGGCGTCCATCATGGGCTTGGTGACGGTCATCTCGTCCAGCGCCTTGCGGTAGACGGCGGTGACGGTGGCCACGTACTCCGCCCGCTTCATCCGGCCTTCCAGCTTCAGGGAAACCACGCCCATTTCCTGCAATTCCCGCAGATAGGGAATCAGGCAGTTGTCCTTCAGGCTCAGGGGGTATTTTTCCTGCCAGTGGGTGTAGCCGTAGCTCTGGCGGCAGGGCTGGGCGCAGCGGCCCCGGTTGCCGGAGCGGCCGCCGATCATGGCGGACATATAGCACTGGCCGGAATAGCACATACACAGCGCGCCATGGACGAAGACTTCAATCTCAATGGGAGAATTGGCGCAGATGTAGCGGATTTCCTCCCGGCTCAGCTCCCGGCTGAGAACGACCCGCTTCATGCCCATGGCGGCGCACAGCAGCACGCCGGGCAGAGAATGGACGGTCATCTGGGTGCTTCCGTGGATGGGAACGCCGGGGGCGATCTGCCGGCACAGCTGCACCACGCCCAGGTCCTGAACGATAAAGGCGTCGATATTATTTTGTGCCGCGTGGCGGATCAGCTCCCCCGCCTCCGTCATCTCCCGGTCGGAGACGAGGGTATTGAGGGTCAGGTGAACCTGCACGCCCCGGACATGGCAGTATTTGATGGCCTCCACCAGCGTCTGGGGAGTAAAGTTTTTCGCGCTTTGCCGCGCGTTGAATGCGCCGCAGCCCAGATACACGGCGGAAGCGCCGTTCTGAACGGCCGCTCGCAGAGCCTCCATTGACCCGGCGGGCGCCAATAATTCCAGCATAAGCTCTCTCTCCAAAAATCGGTTTCGGGGCAGACCCCCGCACAATACTGTATCGTACAGTATAGCACAAAGAAACGAAAACTTCCACCCCCGGAGGGAGAATTCAAGAAAAATTCAAGGGTATTTCACATTCCAAGCGCTTTTCCCGGGGCAAACCCGGGGAGAGATTTCCAAATTCGCCCCAATTCCCCGAAATGTTCAAGAATAATTCAAAAACGACCTATTGACTTTTTTGGCACTCTGCGGTATAGTGTGCTTAGCACTCAGAGAGATGGAGTGCTAAAGACAAAAGGAAAAGGAGGAATACGATGGAACTGACAGAGCGGAAAAAGAAGGTTCTGCGGTCGGTGGTGGATTTGTATATCCGCACGGCGGAGCCGGTTGGCTCCAAGGCCATTACCGAGCTGCCGGACATGAAGTATTCCTCCGCGACCATCCGCAACGAAATGGCGGAGCTGACCACCATGGGTTATCTGGAGCAGCCCCACACCAGCGCGGGGCGCATCCCCTCCGCCGCCGGCTACCGGCTGTACGTTGACGAGCTGATGATGGATTACCGCCTGTCCATCGACGAAACCAAGTCCATCAGCAGCGCCATCGAGGAGAAGATGCAGCGGGTGGATAAAATGGTGGAAAAGGTGGCAAAGCTGGTATCCCAGGCCACCGACCTTCCCGCCATCTCCGCCGCGTCCCGGCAGGGCAGCGCCTGCGTCAAGCGGTTCGACCTGATCCTGGCCGGACAGGGAAGCTTCATTCTGGTGCTGATGCTGGGCGGCGAGCAGGTGGTGAACAAGCTCATCAAGCTGCCCCTGAATGTGGGCGAAACGGATCTGAAGCTCCTCAGCGCGGTGCTGAACGCCAGCATGACGGACATTCCCCTTGATGGTTTTACCGCCGAGCTGATGGAAAAGGTCATGCGTTCGGCGGGCGCCGCGGCAAGTCTGGTGCCGGTGATCCTGGATTTCACCCAGGAGACGCTGAAAAACAGCGATTCCACCAGCGTGGCCGTCACCGGTCAGGCAAGGCTGTTGAGCCTGCCGGAGTACCGGGACGTGGACAAAGCCCAGCGGGTGATGGATTCCATCGACGAAGAGGCGCTGGCAAACCTTCCCGCCGTCATGGAGGGCGCGAGCGGCACCAAGGTGCTGGTAGGCCCCGAAAACGTGGCGGATGAGCTGAAGGATACCTCCGTTGTGATGACCAAGTTTGACATCGGCGACGGAATGCAGGGCATGATCGGCGTGGTCGGCCCCACCCGAATGGATTACGCCAAGGTGACGGCGCGCCTGAGCTACTTCGCCGAGAGCCTGAGCAAGATGTTCGGCAAGCCCGAGCAGCCCCAGCAGCCAAAGCTGCCGGAGCCGCCGAAAGAATAGAGTAAATCAGGCAGGGCTGGGGAAAATCCCCGAACCGCAAAAGCGGAGATTTTCCCCCACCCTGCAAATGGACAGGAGGTCACAGACGTGGCAAAAAAGGAAACAGAAGAAGTAAAGAAGAAAGCCCCGGAGGAAACCCCACAGGAAGCTGTGGAGGAGACCCCGAAGGAGCAGGCGCCCGAGGAGCCGGAGCTGCCGCAGGCGGATCCCTGGGAGGAAAAATACAATTCCGAGCACGACGCCCGGCTGCGTCTGGCAGCGGAATATGACAATTTCCGCAAGCGCACCACGAAGGAAAAGGAGCAGTCCTACGGCAACGGCAAGGCCGACGCCGTAACGAAGATGCTTCCCGTCTACGACAATCTGGAGCGCGCCCTGAACCAGCCCACGGAAGACGCCGCCTACAAAAAGGGCGTGGAGCTGACCATGACGGAGCTGCTGAAGATCTTGAATGGTCTCGGCGTGGAGGTTTTCGGCGAGGTGGGCGACACCTTCGACCCGAATCTGCACAACGCCGTGATGCATCTGGACAGCGAGGAGCATGGCGAAAACGTCATCACCCAAGTGTTCCAGAAGGGCTTCAAAATGGGCGACAAAATCGTCCGGTTCGCCATGGTGCAGGTGGCAAATTAAATTTATAAACAATTTAGCTTTATCTATATTAGGAGGAAAACATTATGTCTAAGATTATCGGTATCGACCTTGGTACTACCAATTCCTGTGTTGCCGTTCTGGAAGGCGGCGAGCCTGTTGTCATCGCCAACGCCGAAGGCAACCGCACTACCCCCTCTGTTGTGGCATTTTCCAAGACCGGCGAGCGTATGGTCGGTCAGGTGGCAAAGCGTCAGGCCGTGACCAACGCTGACCGCACCGTCTCTTCCATCAAGCGTCACATGGGTGAAAATTATCACGTCACCATCGACGGCAAGGGCTACACCCCTCAGGAGATCAGCGCCATGATCCTGCAGAAGCTGAAGGCGGATGCCGAGGCTTATCTGGGTCAGAGCGTCACCGAAGCCGTCATCACCGTCCCCGCTTACTTCTCCGACGCCCAGCGTCAGGCGACGAAGGACGCCGGTAAGATCGCGGGTCTGGACGTCAAGCGTATCATCAACGAGCCTACCGCAGCCGCTCTGGCTTACGGCCTCGATAAGGAATCCGAGCAGAAGATCATGGTTTATGACCTTGGCGGCGGTACTTTCGACGTATCTATCCTTGATGTAGGTGACGGTGTTTTTGAAGTAAAAGCTACTAACGGTGATACTCATTTAGGCGGCGATGATTTTGACCAGAAAATCGTTGACTGGATGGTTGCTGAATTTAAGAAAAATGAAGGCATTGATCTGAGTAATGACCGTATGGCTATGCAGCGTTTGCGTGAAGCCGCTGAAAAAGCAAAAATCGAGTTATCCGGTGTTTTGACTACTAATATCAACCTGCCGTTTATTACTGCCGGTGCTGAAGGTCCGAAGCATTTGGATATGGATCTGACTCGTGCAAAATTTGACGAATTGACTGCTGATCTCGTTGAACGCACAATGGAGCCGACCCGCAAGGCTATGGCTGACGCCGGCCTGTCTGCTTCTGATATCAATAAAGTTATCTTGGTAGGCGGTTCTTCCCGTATTCCTGCTGTACAGGAAGCTTTGAAAAAATTTATCGGTAAAGAGCCTTACCGTGGTGTAAACCCTGACGAATGTGTTGCCGTTGGTGCTGCCATTCAGGCCGGCGTTTTGGCAGGTGAAGTAAAAGACGTGCTTTTACTTGACGTAACTCCGTTGTCTTTGGGTATAGAAACTTTGGGTGGTGTGTTCACAAAGATCATTGAACGTAATACTACCATCCCGACTTCCCGTAAGCAGGTCTTCTCTACTGCTGCTGATAATCAGCCTTCAGTTGATATCCATGTACTGCAGGGTGAACGTGAAATGGCTGCCGATAATAAAACTCTGGGACGTTTTGAGCTTTCCGGCATCCCGGCTGCTCCTCGTGGAGTACCGAAGATCGAAGTTGCTTTCGATATCGATGCTAATGGTATCGTAAATGTAAGCGCTAAGGATCTTGGTACCGGTAAAGAACAAAAAATCACTATTACGTCTTCAGGTACTTTGGAAAAAGACGAAATCGACCGTCTGGTAAAAGAAGCAGAAGCTAATGCTGAAGCTGATAAAAAACGTAAAGAAGGCGTTGAAGTACGTAATAATGCTGACTCCCTGTGCTATCAAGCCGAAAAGACCATTAAAGATATGGAAGGCAAAGGCTCTGAAGAATTGATTGGAAAAGTACAGGCAGCGCTTGATACTTTAAAAGAGACTCTGAAAGGCGAAGATATGGAAAAAATCAAAGCAGATACTGAAGCTTTGACCAAACCTCTTTATGAACTTTCCGCAGAGCTGTACAAACAAACTGAAGCTGCTAAAGGTGCTGAAGGTACTGAAACAGCCGAGGGCGCAAAAAAAGCTGATGACGATGTTGTTGACGCCGAAGTGGTTGACGAAGACAAAAAATAATCGGCTTAGGATGGTGTAAACTTTGAGTAAAAAAGATTATTATGACGTGCTAGGCGTGTCTAAAACCGCTACAGCAGATGAAATAAAAAAAGCATACCGCAAACTGGCACGTCAGTATCATCCTGATGTGAATAAAGATAATCCGGAAGCGGCTGAGAAATTTAAAGAAGCGTCCGAGGCTTACAGTGTACTCAGCGATGAGCAGAAACGTGCCCAATATGACCAGTTTGGACATGCTGCTTTTGAAAACGGCGGTGCCGGCGGTGCTGGTGGATTTGGGGGCTTTGAAGGTTTCGGCGGTTTTGGCGGCGGAGGCATGGAAGATATTTTTGATATGTTCTTCGGCGGGCAGGGCCGCGGCTCGCGTGGTTCTAATGCCGGTCCTCAGCGCGGTGCTGATTTACGCTTTGACCTGGAAATCACTTTTGAAGAAGCTGCGTTTGGTTTAGAACGTGAGATCAGTTTATATCGTGACGAACAATGTCCGCATTGTCATGGGAATGGTGCGGAACCTGGTTCTAAAGTTGAAACTTGCCCTGAATGTCACGGAAGTGGCGAGATCCGTTTTACTCAAAACACTATGTTCGGACAGATGACCAATGTACGGCCATGTCCTAAATGTCATGGTGAAGGCAAGATCATCAGCGAACCATGTAAGGAATGTCGCGGACAGGGCACTGTTAAAAAGAATAAGAAACTTAAAGTCAAGATCCCTGCAGGTGTTGACAACGGTTCCCGCCTGCGGGTAGCCGGAGAAGGCGAAGCAGGGGTTAAAGGCGGACCAAGCGGTGATTTGTATGTATATTTGTATGTTAAACCGCATAAGTTTTTTGAGCGCGATGGTACTACTGTTTACTGCGAAGTGCCGATCAATATTGTACAGGCAACTTTGGGTGATGAGATTAAGGTTCCTACGCTGGATGGACAGGTTGTGATGAAGGTTCCGGAAGGAACTCAGCCTGGAAAGGTACTGCGTTTGAAGGGCAAAGGCATTCCCAGTTTGCGTAACAGTACACGCGGCGACCAGTTAGTCAGGATCAAAGTTGTTGTGCCGCAGAAGCTGAATGAAAAACAGAAAGATGCTTTGCGTAAATTTGCCGAGATCAGTAAAGATAACATTAATCCTGAAGAAAAAGGCTTTTTGAATAAGATTAAAGATTTATTTAAATAATGACTTGTATAAACTGCGGTTTGAACACCGCAGTTTATTTTTTTATGCCAAAAAATATGATATAATGTGAGCACTTGGCATTGAAATATCTTCTCAAACTGGTAGAAAAACACTTTCATATGGTAAAATATTTTAGAATAAGCTTTGTGTTTAATATATATGATAGTTATTTAAGGAGTGAGCGCTTTGTCACAATGGATAGAGGTAAGCATACAAACTACACATGAGGCAGCTGATCTGGTTGCCGAAATTATGCGTGCTGCAGGTGCAAACAATGGTGTTGTTATTGAGGACCCGGTTTTGATAAACACTTTGCGTAATTCAGGCACTTGGGAATTATGCGATATTCCTGAGCAGGAAAACACAGAAGTGGTTACGATAACTGCTTATTATCCGGAGGATGAAGAGCTGCAGCCACGTCTTACACAGATTGATGAGGACTTAACAAATTTGGAAACGCGTATTGGTAAATGTCGCTTTGGTAATACGTGTTTTCGTACTGTTTCCGAGCAGGATTGGGCTAACGAATGGAAACAGTATTTCCATGTTACGCATATTGGCAGAACATTGGTGATTAAGCCTACCTGGGAAAAATATACATCTAAAGCTGGTGAACATATTATTGAAATCGATCCAGGGATGGCGTTTGGTACAGGAACACATCATACGACCTGTATGTGTATGGAACGTTTGGAAAAAGTTCTGCGTACTGATATGGAAGTATTTGATGTTGGTACTGGCTCTGGAATTCTGGCTATTGCTGCTGCTAAACTTGGTGCTAAAACAGTTAAAGCGGTGGATATTGATGCTACTGCGGTACGAGTAGCTATTGAAAATATTGCCGGCAATGAACTGACAGAAAAAATCAGTGTGCAACAGGGTGATTTGCTGCATGGTACAGAAGGTAAGGCTGATATTATCATTGCTAATATTATTGCCGATATTATTATTATGCTTCTGCAGGATATTCCCGGTAAGTTAAAATCCGGAGGAATATTCCTTGCCAGCGGTATTATTGAAGAACGGCAGAATGATGTATCAGCAGCTGCCTCCAAAGTCGGTTTGTGTGTCGAAGCTGTTGATGCCAAAGGCGGCTGGGTTGTTATGCAGATGCGTAAGGAGGACTGACGGTGCATAGATTTTTTATACCGCAGCCATACAGTGATACGATGACAATAATGGGTGTTGATGCCAGGCATATTTATACTGTACTGCGGATGCAATGCGGGTCCAGAGTACAGATTGTAAGTGATGATGGTGTCACGGCTCTTGCTGAAATTGCTGATGCTAATGAAAGTGTTGTGACAGTCAAATGTCTGGAGGTACTGGCGGAAAGTCATGAGCCTTCAGTGCGAATCGTACTGGCACAAGGGTTGGCTAAAGGTGAAAAAATGGATTTTATTATCCAGAAGGCTGTAGAACTGGGAGTCAGTGAGATTATACCAGTAGCTATGGAGCATTCGGTCGTACGCCTGGAAGGTGATAAAGCTGTTAAGAAAGCTGAGCGCTGGCAGAAAATTGCTGAAGCGGCTGCGAAACAGAGTAAGCGTGATATTATACCAATGGTGCAGCCAGTACAGACGATGGAACAGATGCTTGCTGATAATCCCTGTGACTGTAAACTGATAGCTTATGAATGTGAGGATAAGCTTGGTTTGAAGGCTGCGCTGCAAAAGGAGCAGGCTTTGAAGGAGCTGCTGCTGATCATAGGCCCGGAGGGCGGTATTTCCGAGACGGAATTACAGCAGGCCCGGACAGCTGGGGCATTGGTAGTAAGTTTAGGCAAGCGCATATTACGTGCAGAAACAGCTGCATTAGTAGCTGCGGCCGCAATATTTTATGAAACTGGTGATTTAGGAGGCTGATTGATGAAAAGAATAGCATTTTACACTTTAGGCTGTAAAGTCAATCAGGCCGATACTGCCAGCATGGAAGCGATATTTCGCAGTCATGGTTATACTGTAGTTGGTTTTAATTGCGAAGCTGATATTTATGTGATCAATACTTGTGTTGTTACCAATACGGGGCAGCGTAAATCGCGGCAGATGATCAATCGTGCTGTGCGCAGAAACCCAACTGCTTTCGTGGTTGTGACTGGCTGTTATCCACAGACGGCGGCAGAAGAAGTGAAGACAATTCCTGGTGTTGATCTTATTATCGGGAATCAGGATAGAGCAGATATCGTACGGTTGGTAGAAGAAGCTGCTGCTTTTCAGTCTGTTGATACAATAGACAGCGTGCGTAAGCTGAGTGCCAACACTGAGTTTGAAGAACTGAGTGCAGGTGATGTTAGTGATAAGACCAGAGCTTTTTTAAAAATACAGGAAGGCTGCAATCAATTCTGTACTTATTGTATTATTCCTTTTGCCCGCGGACCGTTGCGTTCGCGTAGTCTGACAAGTATCAGGGAAGAAGTTAAAAAGCTTGTAGCTTCTGGTTATAAAGAAATAGTGCTTATCGGTATTCACCTTGGCTGCTATGGTAAAGAACATGATGGAAAACTGACTTTATTTGATGCTGTTGAGGCAGCTTTAAGTGTAGAGGGTCTGCAGAGACTGCGGTTGGGGTCATTGGAATCAGTGGAGGTCGAAGCGAGGCTGCTTAATCTTATGGAAAAAGATAAACGGTTGTGCCGACAGCTGCATTTACCTTTGCAGGCAGGCTGTGATACAACTTTAGCCAGAATGCACAGGCCGTATGACACTCGACGTTTTACCGAACTTTTGGCCGATATCCGTAAACGTATTCCTGATATTGCCATTACTACTGATATTATTGCCGGATTCCCGGGTGAGACGGAAGAGGAGTTTGCATCTACACTGGTTTTTGCAGAAAACTGCGGGTTCAGTAAAATGCATATTTTCCCTTATTCCAAACGGAAGGGAACTCCGGCCGAAAAAATGCCCAATCAAATTCCTGAAACTGTTAAGCAAAGACGTTGTGCACAACTTGCTGAGCTTGATCATAAGCAGCAGCAGAAATTTTTAGAACGTTTTGTTGGCAGTGCTGTGGAGGTATTGTTTGAACAGACTGTTGAGGATGGCTATATAGAAGGTTTGACCAGTAATTATTTACGGGTCTATGTTCGGTCGGAAGCTGAACTATGTGGCAAGATAAGAAAAGTGAGATTATTGAAGGCTGAGACGAGTTTTTTAATCGGAGAATTGCTGAAGGAATAATAAAAAAGCTGCCGTTTAACGGCAGCTTTTCTTTTATTCAATGGTAATTAATTCATATTGATCATTACCCATGGAAAGTTCTTTCATGTAACTGAGCTGCCGCAGACCGCGACGTGATTCGATCCGTTCCTGGAGATCATGCTTAGCAGCATCTGGTAAAGCAAAAACAAGGTCGATAGAAGCCTGATCGACGGCAAGAATATCTGTAGAAGCAAGGATGCCGATATCAGGAGTTGTTGGCGGTGCCGCAGCAAGCCCGGCACAGTCGCAGTCAACAGACATATTGCGCAATACATTGATATAAATGATTTGTTTACCAAAAAAATCTGTTGTAGCCTTTGCTGATTCAGCCATATTTTCCATAAAACGCTCTTGGCTATATTCCCAGGGGTTGGATGGGTCAGAGGTATGCAGCATGGCTTTGCCGATCCTGCCATCTGCGTTGCCAATTGCTATATTTTTCATTGAACCGCCAAATCCTCCCATAGTGTGTCCTTTAAAATGCGTCAAAACGATCATGGAATCATAATTAAGCATATTTTTAGCGATCGACATTTCCTGAAAATGTTTGCCTCCTTTTACTGGCAGCATTACTGCTCCTTCCTCGTCCATAATGTCTACAGTACAAAAATCCCAGCCGTTAACTTTTAATGTTTCGCGGTGGCCGGCGGTGGTATAGCGGTCACCTTTATAGAAAGTGTTGGTTTCGACTAAATTACTGTCAGGTACATGCTGCTGCAAAGCCATCACTATTTCCCGTGGGAGTATATTGGGACCGTTCTTTTCTCCTGTATGGATTTTGATAGCTACTTTACCATGTATATCCTGGTTGATTTTATCATATAGTTTGATCAGACTTACAGGGCTGATATCCTTGCTGAAATAAACAAGAGCTTTATTATTTACTGCTGTTTTTTCATTACTTTTAACAGTTGGTTCAACAGGAGAAGAAACTGTATTGGCAGTCATTCCACAAGCGCTGAATAATAAAGTTGCGGCAGCGGTATAAAGTAATGTTGATAAAAATTTTTTCACTGTAAACTCTCCTTTCTTAGATAAATGATTAAAAATACTTTAAGTTCAGTATAATGGCTGGAGTTGACTATAAGTCAAGCGTTTTATTAAAGATTTTTTTACTTTGTTAGTTACAGTTTGAAAATAAATTGTGAACAGAGTAAATAGAAAAAGGACTTTTAAATTTTCTGACGAATATTATAAAAATTAGGATCACTAAGGGGGGAAAGAAATGAACGACTGTATCTTTTGCCGAATTATTGCCGGAGAGATCCCGTCTGAAAGAGTTTATGAAGATGACAAAATGATCGTAATCCGTGATGTGGCTCCTGCTGCTCCGGTACACGTTTTAATGATACCGAAAGCTCATACTGAAAATATTATTACTGCAGAACCGGAGCTGCTCCTGTATATGTTTGGGAAAGTTAAGGAACTGGCTGAGAAACTTGGTGTTAATGAAAAAGGGTTTCGCATCGTTGCCAATACCGGTGATGATGGAGGGCAGACCGTTAAGCATTTGCATATCCATCTTTTAGGCGGTAAAGCATTGGGGTGGCCGCCCTGCTGATACCTTGACAAAAGGCCTATCATAAGATATAATTTACTGGTAATATTGTGCGGTAATTGCGGTCTGACGATAGTCAGCAATAGTGCAAAAAACGCATGAAATGCATATATACACTTCCCTAAGTGTGTGGAGGGAGGGAGATCAGATGGCAGAAATTAAAGTTGGCAAAAACGAAACATTGGACAGTGCGCTGCGCAGATTTAAAAGAGCAACCCAAAAGGCCGGAATTCTTTCTGAAGTTAGAAAGCGCGAACATTACGAAAAACCGAGCGTTCAACGTAAGAAAAAATCCGAAGCAGCCAGAAAACGTAAAACCAGATAATGGGGGCGTGCTGTATGTCTATTAAAGACCAATTGACAGAAGATATGAAACAGGCCATGAAGGACCGTGAAGCAGGTAAGCTGCGTTTATCGGTTATTCGTATGGTGCGTGCTAATATTAAAAATGTCGAAATCAATGAGAAGAAGGAACTGAATGATGATGAGGTTCTGGCTATCTTGCTGAAAGAGGTCAAGATGCGGCAGGATTCTTTGGTAGAATTCGAAAAAGCCGAACGCAGTGAATTAGCCGAGCAGGCTAAAGCAGAAATTGAGATTCTCAAAAAATATCTGCCTGAACCGCTTAGCGATGAAGAATTGCGTGTTATGGTTGCTGAAGCTATCTCCGAGACTGGTGCCGAAGGACCGAAAGCGATTGGTAAAGTAATGCCTGCTGTTATGGCGAAGGCTAAGGGCCGAGCCGACGGTAAACGTATCAATCAAATGGTACGCGAACTGCTTCAATAATGAATAATTAACTTAACAGGACCGAATATTCGGTCCTGTTATTTTTTATAGCCCTTATAACAGTTTGATAACTGTTATAAGGGCTATTTTTGTGCAAAAATGCAAAAAAATCAGATTATTTTTGTAGGTTTCTACATATTAGGCTCGTCTTTAGCTTTGTATACTGAAATCAAAGAACTAATATGGAGGTGATTATCATAGCAAAGATTGTAGAAGCTGTGGAAGCTGTTAAGCTTGTCAGGTCAGGTGATGTTGTTATGATCGGAGGTTTTGGAAATGTCGGTAATCCAAAGAGGCTGATTGATTTACTGGCAGATACAGACATACATGATTTGACTGTTATTGCCAATGATCTTGGTACTCCTAATGTAGGCTTGGGAAGGTGGGTAAGGAATAGGATGCTGAAAAAAGCTATAGGTACCTATTTTACCTATAATACTGAAGCTGCGGAATTATATTTTGATGGAAAGTTAAATTTAGAGATGATGCCACAGGGCACATTTGCAGAAAGTATCCGTGCAGGAGGCTGCGGAATTGGCGGGTTTTATACAAAGGTTGGAGCTGGCACAGAGCTGACTGCGCATTGTGAAACAAAAGTTATTGACGGCGAAGCCTATGTTTTGGCGTATCCTTTGAAAGCAGACGTAGCCTTGTTACATGCCAGAAAAGCGGATGCTATGGGGAATTTAGTTTATGAAAAAACAGCAAGAAATTTTAATCCGCTTATGGCAACAGCAGCCGCTTTGACGATTGTGGAGGTTGATGAGATTGTAGAAACCGGTATGCTTTCGCCGGAAGAGATTGTAACACCTTATATTTATGTGGATGTTTTGGTACCGCAGAATCGGGGTGCAGTTAAATGAGAAACATGTCAGAAGCGGAAACAAAAGTAAGAATTGCTAAAAGAGTTGCGGAAATGCTGCCTGACGGTGGTTTTGTCAATTTAGGTGTAGGTATTCCCACAATGGCGGTTGATTATTTACCAGCAGATAAACATATTTACATTCAGACGGAAAATGGAATGCTGGGTGTTGGGCCTAAACAACTTAGCGGGGAGGCAATAATTCCTAATCTCATTAATGCCAGTCGTACACCGGTTACTGAAACGCCCGGATGCTGTTATTTTGATAGTGCTACATCTTTTGCAATGATCAGAAGTGGGCGTATGGATGCTACAGTTATCGGAGCCATACAGATAAATGAAGCGGGAGACCTGGCAAATTGGGCTTTGCCGGGCAAAGGTGTTTTAGGACCAGGGGGAGCAATGGATCTGGTCGTTGGAGTAAAAGAGGTGATCGTTGCGACATCTCATACGGCAAAAAATGGCAGGCATAAACTGGTAAAGGATTGTACTGTGCCGCTGACTGGGCGGAAAGTAGTTAATACTTTAGTCACAGAATATGCTGTATTTAAGTTTAAGGACGGAATGATGTTTTTACTGGAACATACTTCTGATGTTACATTGGAAGAAATTGCAGCAATGACATCTGCTCATTATGAGCTGGCTGAAAAAATTAGTATAAGGGAGGTATAGATATGCTGCAGCCGGTAGTCATAGATGGAATCAGGACGCCTATAGGAAAACTGAACGGAGCAATGAAGGACATACAGCCGGAGGAAATTGCTGCCTTTTTGTTGCAGAAAATATGTGAACGTAGTCATTTAGATATCAGACTTCTGGATGCAGTAATTTTAGGGCAGGCAAAGCAGAGCAGCGACCAGCCTAATATTGCAAGATTAGCTGCATTGATGACAAAATTTCCGCTTGAAGTACAGGCTTATACAGTACACAGACAATGTGGTTCTGGTATGCAGGCTGTCCAGAATGCGGCACAGGAGATTATGTGCGGCTATGCTGACTTCGTTTTAGCTGGTGGTATCGAAAGTATGAGTAATGCCCAATATTATCTCAGAGAGGCACGGAGGGGCTATGCAGTAGGTAACGGGATTTTGCTGGATCCTAATACCGAAAGTCAGCCACGGTCACAGCCTGCTGACCAGTATGGAGTCCTGACAATGGGTATGACTGCAGAGAATATTGCTGAAAAATATGTTATCAGCAGAACGGCACAAGATTATTTTGCCTGCGAAAGTCAGGAAAAAGCTCAGGCTGCAATAAAAAGCGGACGCTTTGATGATGAGATTGAACCTTTGCCAGTAAAAAAGAAAAAAGAGATTTTGATGTTTGCTGCTGATGAGCATCCACGTTTGTCAACGATAGAAAAACTTGCAGAATTGAAGCCTGCTTTTAAAAAGGACGGCAGCGTAACGGCAGGCAATGCATCAGGACGAAATGACGGTGGAGCCATGTTGCTGATTGCTGAAGAAAGTGCGGCTGCAAAGGCAGGGTTAAAGCCTATGGCTAAAATAATCAGCCAGGCTTCAATAGGTGTTTCGCCGGCATATATGGGAATGGGGCCTGTGCCTGCAACAAGGTTGGCGCTGAAAAGGGCAGGGCTAAGGATCGAAGATATTGGACTGATAGAAATCAATGAAGCATTTGCAGCACAATCATTAGCGGTCATACAGGAGCTGGAAATTGATCTGACCAGGGTCAATGTAAATGGCGGTGCAATTGCTCTGGGGCATCCGATTGGTTGCTCTGGAGCAAGGATTTTAGTAACTTTATTGCATGAAATGCAGAAAAGACAGGTCAGATATGGCTTGGCTACTTTATGTATTGCTGGAGGGCTAGGATCAGCTACGGTTTTAGAGCTGGTGTAAATGAAAAAGAAAATGGGAAAAGGAGGCGGATTTTTATGAAGACTGTAACAAAGTTCTGTCTGAAGATGGTGCAGAATTATCTTCCGGATGCTTTTATTTTGGCTATTCTCTTAACATTTGTTGTATTTTGCGGCGGAATGTTTTTAATGAACAAGAGTGCTCTGCAAATGATAGAATATTGGGGCAGAGGGTACTCATCGATGTTTGTTTTTGGGATGCAGATGGTTTTAGTTTTATTGACAGGTTATGTACTGGCATTGACACCTTTGGCTAAAAAGATTTTGAACAAGGTAACAGGTATTCCTAAAACTCCACAGCAGGCTCTTGGGTTGACTGCATTAGTATCTATTGCGTCTTGCTATATAAACTGGGGATTTGGGCTTGTTATAGGTGCAGTTCTTGCGAAAGAGGTAGGCAAAAAGGTTAAAGGCCTGCATTTTCCGCTGTTGGTAGCTGCGGCTTATGGCGGTGAGATTATTCGCGGGCCGTCTTCTTCGATTCCGCTTGTTTCAGCAACACCAGGCAATTTTATGGAGAAGCTCGGACTGCCACTGACACCGGTTGGTGATACGCTGTATTCTTCCTGGAATCTGGTAATGACGGCTATCATCGTAATTATGCTGTTTATCGTGTATTTTAATATGAAACCTCCTGCTAATGAAATAGTGGAATACAGTGAAAAAGAACAAGAAAAACCAGATATAAGAATTGCTAAAAAAGATATGACATTTGCCGAAAGATTGGAAAATGCTTATTGGCTCAACGCTTTGTTTGGTTTGTTCCCATTGATTTATCTGGGAGCTAATTTTTCTAAGATTGGTTTTGACCTGAATTTGAATTTGGTCATTTTGATTTTTTTAACATTGGGTTTATATCTGCACAGCAGTCCTAACGGCTTTTTAAAGGCTGTGGCACAGGGAATCGGTGCCAGCCGCGGTATTATTTTGCAATTTCCGCTTTATGCTGGTATGTCGGGGATGATGACTGCTTCTGGTCTGGTTGATATGATTTCCATGTGGTTTGTGGAAATTTCTACAGCACATACCTTCCCTCTTTATACATTTTTATCGGCAGGGCTGGTAAATATTTTTATTCCTTCCGGAGGCGGGCAATGGGCTATCCAGGGACCAATCATGATGAAGGCTGCTGAGGCATTGGGGGCGAACATTCCGCAGACAATTATGGCTTTTGCTTGGGGAGATGGCTGGACTAATCAGATTCAACCGTTTTGGGCATTGCCGCTTTTAGGAGTTGCGGGATTATCGGCGCGTGATATTATGGGATATTGCGTTATTTGGACAATTGTTTCCGGCGTTATCATCAGTGGAACTTTTGTAATACTTAGTTTTATGTGAATGATTAATGGAAGATTTGATAATCTTGAGGCTGCTTTTATAGTTGCCTCAAGATTTTTTTACCGGAATGAAAAATAAGGCGCTGGTTTAAAATCAAGAAGGTTTTACGATGGGTAAAGTTCAGCTTTTTAGTATAACAGTTTTTGAAATCTTTGGATTTGCTAAAAAAATAACTAAATAGTAAAATCGTAATCAGGATATTCTGGAGAAAAAGAAATATATGGCATTAGAAAAGAAGGTGAGATAATGTCCAAGAAAATGGTGACCTTAAATGAATTATTGGAAATCAAAGATTTTGCCGAACGTGTGACATTGGTTAATAAGCATGGGAACTTAAACAATCAGATAACACATGTAACAATTATGGAAGGGCCTGATTTGCACGAATGGGTAACAGGAGGTGAGTTTGTTTTAACTACCTGGTATGCCTTCAGTAAAAGTCCTGACCTGCAGGAAGATGGTTTTAAAAAGCTTGCTCCGCGAATATCAGCGATAGGTATCAAAACAGGCCGTTTTATCAATAAGATCCCGCTGAAAATACTGCAGTTGGCAGATCAGTACCGGCTGCCGGTATTTGAAGTGAAAACTGCAGTCAAGTTTAGAGAACTGGTGCAGACAATCACTTCTGAAATCCAGAATTATCAAACCAATATGTTGATTGAAGTAGAAAAAAACTATCAAAAACTTATTCATACTTCACTGAATTCAGATGATCTGGCTTCGCTGGTGAATGTTTTGGGAAATCAGCTTCACAAGAATTGTTTTTGCCTGAATCATGAAGGGAAGATACTTGCTTCCTGGAGCAGACGAGGTACTCGTAAACAGGATTTTCTTGATTGGACAGAAAAAATTAAAACTGGTTTTAATGAAAGAATATATACTGATGCGGGCTTTTTTATCAATGAGCTGCATATTTTCGAATGCTATGCCCGTAGTCAGCTTATTGGGAGGTTTATTATTGTTGCTGAGGGGCAGTTAACGGAAAAAGAACGGTTGATTGGGCAACAGGGAGCTTCTTTTTTAGCCATCAAGCTGTGGGACCATTATGAAACGCTGCAGAAAACAGTGGAACGTTTTTGGAAAGAAATAAAAAATGGTGAAATCAAAAGTGGAGAAGTTATTGCTGAAAAGCTTGCTAATCTGGGATTTGTGCAGCAAAAAGCATATAATTTGATTTTATTTTCTAAAGGAAGCCATAATATAAGCAATTATTTGATTGATAGATTTTTAATTGAAGAGGAAAAATTTTATATCTTGTTATGCAGCAGTAAAGAAGCTCTTACGAGCATTAATATATTCAAAAAATATAATAAGGAACAGAATAAAATAGCTGCAGCTGTAATATCTCCTGAATTTACAGAACTGGAGCGAATTAAAGAGCATTATGAGATGTCGGTAAACGTTATCAGACTTTTATATAAATTGCATATTTCAGGAGTACGTAAGGCTGAAGAATGGCTGCCGTTCAGTTTGCTGATGCACTGCCGCAATACTTCGGAGTATAATTTTATTAAGACGACGGTGCTTGATAAACTGCAGGAATATGACAGACGCTATCAATCGAGCCTTTTGGATACACTTTCAGCGGCTTTGCGGGAAAACAGTTTAGAGGATGCAGCTGAAAGACAGCATATACATATTAATACTCTACGTTATCGGTTGGGGAAAATCAAAGAAATAACACAAAAAAATTATTTTAAAATGACAGACCGTTATTTTTTGCTGCTGTGTATTATGATCCAGAGAATGGAACATGAGCAGTTATGAAAATATATGAAAATAACAGGGCCGAAATTTTGGCCCTGTTATTTTTGTATACTTTTAAAAATATTTATGACCGGAAGCAGGGATTTTGCATAAAATAGCGTATACTATATAAATATAGGAAAAATTAATGTAAGTTCGGAAGGGTGTGAGGACAATTTCTTTAAGTAACAGACAAAAACGTATTGCCGAGATCGTGCGCCAGGATGGGCCGATCACGGGCGAACATATTGCTGAACGTCTGAATGTAACTCGTGCGGCTTTACGATCAGATCTGGCGATTTTAGTTATGGGCGGTATTTTAGATGCGCGTCCTAAAGTTGGTTATTATTTTACCGGCAAGAATACGCTGGGAATGTTGATGGAAGAAATTTCCGGCATCCTTGTACGTGATCTGCAGTCTGTGCCTGTAGCAGTCAATCATGATAAAAGCGCCTATGAAGCTGTTGTAACTATGTTCCTGGAGGATGTAGGGACAGTATTTGTTCTTGATGAGGCTGGTCTTTTGGTAGGGGTGGTATCGCGTAAAGACTTGCTTAAAGCTGCTATCAATAATGGCAGCGATCTGCGTGAAATTCCTGTTGTAATGGTGATGGCACCACTGTCTAAACTTATTGTAGTCAAACAGGAAGATTCTGTAGCTTCGGCAGCACGTAAAATTATTGATAATGAGATTGATTGTCTGCCTGTTATTAGATGTGTGGGCGAGGATAAGCGCAGTTACGAAGTAGTGGGACGTATCACTAAAACGAATTTTACCCGTCTGTTAGTGGATCTGGCAGAGGGCAAAGGAGGCAATTATCATAGCTAAATTACCGATTATCTATGCAGTTTCTGATTCTATTGGTGAAACCGCTGAGTCTGTTGTAAAGGCTACTACCAGCCAATTTGTACAGGAAAAATTTGATGTGATCCGTGTTCCTTATGTTAAAGATAAGGCGCAGGTTGAAAAGGTTATTGAAGAGGCTAAGGAAAATAATGGTATTATCTGTTATACCGTAGTTTCACCTGAATTGCGTGAACATATTGCGCATAAAGCAATGGAGCATGATGTAGAGGTTGTTGATGTTTTAGGACCGATGCTTAAGGCTATTGAAAAAACTTCCGGACTGCTGCCTAAAAACCAGGCCGGATTGATCCATGCTTTAGATCATGAATACTTTAAACGTGTCGAAGCCGTAGAATTTGCTGTTAAATATGATGATGGCAAAAATCCTTTGGGACTGGCCAAAGCAGATGTTGTTATCATAGGTGTTTCAAGAACTTCTAAAACTCCGCTCAGCATGTACTTGGCACACAAACAAATAAAAGTTGCCAATGTACCGCTGGTACCGGAAATCATGCCTCCTGAGGAATTATTTAAAGTTCCTCCGCATAAAATCATTGGCCTGCTTATTGATCCGTTTAAACTTAATGAGATCCGCAGCGAACGTTTGAAAACTATGGGACTGACAGATGGTGCCGCTTATGCTGATGTTAAACGGATTAATGAAGAGCTTGAATATGCAAAAGGTATTATGCGTCGTCTGCATTGTACTATTATCAATGTATCTAACCGTGCGATCGAAGAAACAGCAGGTATGATCTTAGAGTATGTGCAGAAAAATAAAGACCGCCGCTAAATAAAAATAACCCTCGCCTAAGCGAGGGTTATTTAAACTGTAAAACTAATTTACAAAAACTTTTTCACGGACATTGTAAATGACTTCGCCATTTTTAGGTTCACCGTTGACGATTACATTACCGTTAAAAACAGCATTTTTTGTGCTCCAGTTAAAGCTGCCGGTATCGGCGCTGATGATCATATCACCTTGAGTAAAGTTCATATTACCTGCTACGTAGGCAGTTTTTTCTTTACCGTATACATCGACTGTATCACAATCGAAGGTGATATCTCCTTCGCGCAGGGTAATATTACCTTGTCCATGTACCTCAAGTTTATACATACTTACCTGTGCGGCATCGCCGGTGATGATTCTGTCACCAATTTCAACATGGACGTTGCCCTGCAGATCATAAACTCCTGTAAAAGGGTTAAAAGTTTGTTTATCACTGGTTACCTGCGGCTCTGCCAGACAAATTGCAGGAACTAAGAGCAACAGTAAAACAAAGATAAAAATTTTTTTCATTCAGTTCACCTCACATGAGTAATTATATTACTTAATGTGCCTGGTGACAATGCTTGAAAGTGAAATAAAGGTGAAGAATAATGTTATCAGTTAGAGAAATAAGCGAGAATATAGAACAGGAAACACTGGCACCCTGGGCGGCTAAAAGTTCGCAGGCAGTACGTGATAGTGAGGAGGCTGCCGATGATCTGCGCACGGCTTTCCAGCGTGATCGGGACCGGATCATCCACAGTACTCCTTTTCGTAAGTTAAAACATAAAACACAGGTATATTTATGTCCGGGTGATCATTACCGTACGCGTCTTACTCATAGCATGGAAGTGTCGCAGATTGCCAGGACTATTGCCAGAGCATTGAGATTAAACGAGGATCTTACAGAAGCTGCTGCTTTAGGGCATGATCTTGGGCATACTCCTTTTGGACATGCAGGGGAGCGGGCAATTAATTCTTATACTGGACATTTTAAACATAATGAACAGAGCCTTCGTCTCGTAGAATTGTATGGGCGGAAGGGGAAAGGGCTGAATCTGACCCGTGAAGTTCGTGATGCTATTGTGAACCATACAGGCAGTACGATGCCAAAGACGCTTGAAGGGCAAGTGGTGCGGCGTTGTGATCGTATTGCTTATCTGTGCCATGATTTCGATGATGGATGCAAAGTTGGCATCATCGGTCCTGAAAAATTGCCAGGTATCGTCGCTATGCGCTTAGGAACAGAACCAAGCCAGATATTGGATGTGCTTGTTCATAATATTGTGGAATTATCACTGAATCAGCCGCAAATTATTATTGATAAATATTATGAAGAAGCTGTTGAAGAATTTCGCAATTTTATGTTTGATTATATTTACTGTTCGCCCCAGCTGACGGTTGAACATAACAAGGCAGAACACGTTGTTAGGACTCTTATGGATTTATATATGGAGTCTCCGCAGCTGTTGCCAAGAGAATATGGGGAACTGGCAGATCGTTTCGGGTTGAAGCAGACTGTAGTCGATTTTGTGGGTGGACTGACAGATGCAGGAGCTGTGCAGCTATTTAATAAACATTACATTCCCATAATATAAACTTGTCGTAATGCTAAAATTATCTACCGTTAAAAAGAGGATTTTTTTGTTAAATATTGAATATAATAAATCAGATGGTATTCGAGGTGACAGGAGCAATAATTATGAGTGGTATGTTTGATGATTTTAAAGAGCAGGTTCGCTCCCAAGCTAATATCGTCGAGATAATTTCTGAATATGTACCGCTAAAAAAGCGCGGCGGCAGTTTTTGGGGCTGCTGCCCTTTCCACGGAGAAAAAACACCGTCCTTTTCCGTAACGCCGGACAAGAACTTTTTTTATTGTTATGGCTGTCATGTTGGCGGGGATGTTTTTACCTTTGTGATGAAAATGGAAAATTGCACGTTCCCAGAGGCTTTAAAGCTTCTGGCAAATAAATTGGGTATTGCTGTTCCTGAAAAGGAAAAGACTAAAGCTGAACTGGAACGTGAGAAACAGGCAAAACAGGTTATTGCCGCTAATGAACTGGCGACACGTTTTTTTCAGGCCTGTTTGACGAAGACTGATTATGGAATTAAAGCACAGGAGTATCTCACAGGACGCGGCATTACACCTGAGATTATCGAGCGGTTTTCAATCGGGGTGGCACTGCCGAACTATAACGCATTGCTTTCAGCACTTGGAAAACGTGGATGTAGTGCTGGACTGTTGGTGCAGGCCGGGCTGGCGGTAAACTATGACCGTGGGCCGATGGATAAGTTCCGTGGCAGAGTGATGATACCTATTCAGGATCCACGTGGTCATGTAGTTGGTTTCGGCGGTCGTATTTTAGAGCAAAATTCTCAACAGATGGCAAAATACATGAATACTGGTGAAACAGAGTGGTTTAACAAAAGAACTCTTCTGTTCGGGATGAATGTGGCTTTAAAGGAAATAAAGAAACGCAGGCAGGCCGTGATTGTTGAAGGTTATATGGATGCAATCAGTTTACATGCTGCTGGTATCGATTGGGCTGTTGCTTCAATGGGGACGGCTTTTGCGCAGGAGCAGGCTAAACTTTTAGCTCGTGCCGCTGATGAAGTAGTTTTTTCGTATGACAGCGACGCAGCTGGACAACGGGCCACTGTAAGGGCAGTAAGCATTGCTAAAGAAGCCGGGCTTAAAGTCAGAGTGCTCATAGTGCCTGATGGGAAAGATCCTGATGAATTTGTGCGTAAGCACGGTAAAGATGCTTATCTACGGCTGATTGAAACAGCTGTTTCAGGTATAGAATTTCAGATGCAGTATGTCATTTCTCAAAATAATGTTTCAAATTTAGCAGGAAAAGTTGAAGCTGTGTCGAATATACTACCATTCCTACTAGAGTGCAAAAATGAAATTGAGGTTGCACAGCATATCAAAACGCTGGCCCAACGTTTGACAATTGACGAAGGGCTCATCATGAGTGAATATCGTAAGCTAAGCCGTAAAAATGATCGTGGGGAAGCCGTGTCTAAATGGCAGATACAGCCCAACGTACTTTCAGCTGAAGATTTAGCAGAGCAGCTTTTGCTTTACGTTATTTTAAAAAATACCGATTTGGCGCTTGTTTACAGAGATAAAATTGATAGTGTCGGTTTTATGTCAAAATTTCGCGGAGAAATCTATGAAGGATTGCTGAAGCAGCTTGATGCCGGCAGTAAGAGTGCTGCTGATAAGCTTTTTACAGAACTGTCAAATGAAGCGTCCACGGAGCTGGCGCAGATTATGACAAAAGATCTTGCGGAAGAAAACGGTGAAAAACTAGTAGATGATTGCCTGCGGCAGATGCGCAGGGGCGCTTTGGAACGAAGCTATGAAGAGCACCGTCTGCGCGCCGACGAATATGAACGTTTGGGGGATGACCGCTTTTTGCAGGAACTTGCGGAAAGCCAGAAAATTAAAGATGAAATCAAAAAATTATATTAAAAAACAACAGCAGATATTAAGCAACGAAAGGAGGGAACACCATGGCTAATACTAAAATTTCTGCCGACCAGGTAGAGGAATTATTACTTAAAGGCAAATCTCACGGCGGTGTTCTCACTTATCGTGAAATTATGGATTCTATGCAAAACGTAGAAGATATGACTCCGGACGATATGGACAGTATGTATGAGTTGATTGCCCAAAAAGGCATCGACGTAGTCGACGAAAACAGCGATGATGATGTACTGCCGGTCAACGATGATGATACGGAAGAAATCAATGAAGCAGAGCTGGCTAATCTCAGTGTGCCTGAAGGGGTAAGCATTGATGATCCGGTCAGGATGTATCTTAAGGAGATCGGCCGTGTACCGCTTTTGATCGGCGAAGATGAAATCAAGCTTGCTAAACGTATGGATAAGGGAAAACAGGCCGAAAGGCTGATGAATTCGTCATTGCCTGCAGCTTTGGTTCCTGCTTACAGCGGTAAAGAAAAAACTGCTACTCTGATCAAAAAAATCAAGAAGCATTTGGAACAGGAACATAAAAGCTGTGAACTGCGCAATGTTGAAAAAGTGCTTGGAATTATTGCGAGGGCGGCTGCAGCGGGTACTCCCTGTACATTGTCTGAATATCAGGATCTTATTGTTGAGTTTACTAAAGATGAGCGTTTGCATTTACAACGTATGATGCAGGAACACAATGTGATGATCCCAGACTGTGATAAAATGGTAGTCGATCGTCAGACCAGTGATAAAGAAGTACATGCGCTGTTTGAGATCAAGACTTTACTTGACGAGATCAAGCGCCGCTTACCAGAAGAAAATGATGCTGCTGTTTTTGATAGCTATATGACGTTGGAAGAAGATTACGGAAAACTTTTGGAAGAAGTTTTTGAAGAAGGAGAAGCCGCAAAACGATGTTTATCGGAAGCTAATCTTCGTTTGGTTGTCAGCATTGCAAAACGTTATGTTGGCCGGGGAATGCTCTTTTTAGACCTTATTCAGGAAGGTAACCTTGGGCTTATCAAAGCAGTAGAAAAATTTGATTATAATAAAGGCTTTAAATTCAGTACTTATGCCACTTGGTGGATTCGTCAGGCTATTACACGCGCTATTGCTGACCAGGCCCGCACCATTCGTATACCTGTGCATATGGTTGAAACAATCAATAAACTGATTCGCGTATCACGTCAACTGCTGCAGGAACTTGGGCGGGAACCTATGCCGGAAGAGATTGCAAAGGAAATGGATACTACTGTTGATCGTGTTCGTGAGATTATGAAAATCGCACAGGAACCGGTATCATTGGAAACTCCTATCGGTGAAGAAGAAGATTCGCATTTGGGGGATTTTATTGAAGATCATGATGCACCGGCACCAGCTGATGCTGCTTCGTTCACTTTATTGCGTGAGCAGTTGGAAGAAGTCTTGGAAACACTGACTGTGCGTGAAAAGAAGGTTTTAGAACTGCGTTTTGGTTTGGAAGACGGGCGTTCACGTACCCTGGAAGAAGTAGGGCAGCATTTTGGTGTAACCAGAGAACGTATTCGTCAAATCGAGGCCAAAGCTTTACGTAAGCTGCGTCATCCAAGCCGCAGTAAACGGTTAAAAGACTTCTTGGAATAATCGGTTTAGCTTGACAACTCGACCAAATTTGTTTAGAATATTACTGTTGACCATTGAGACAACGCATGGTACTATGGGCCTATAGCTCAGTGGTAGAGCCACCGGCTCATAACCGGTTGGTCCGGGGTTCAAGTCCCTGAAGGCCCACCACGATGTGGCCCGGTAGTACAGTTGGTTAGTACGCCAGCCTGTCACGCTGGAGGTCAGGGGTTCGAGCCCCCTCCGGGTCGCCATTTTTGAATGGTACACCTCACCGAGCGGTTTTCTGCTGGTGTGGCTCAATGGCAGAGCAGCTGATTTGTAATCAGCAGGTTGTAGGTTCGACTCCTATCACCAGCTCCAACCTTGATAAGTAAATACATTAAAGTTTGGATGGGTTCCCGAGTGGCCAAAGGGAGCAGACTGTAAATCTGTTGTCACAGACTTCGGTGGTTCGAATCCACCCCCATCCACCAAGAATGCGGGAATGGCGGAATTGGCAGACGCGTACGGTTCAGGTCCGTATGCTGGCAACAGCATGCAGGTTCAAGTCCTGTTTCCCGCACCATCAAGACACAAGCAGCTGCGCGTATAAAGTTCAACTGCTTGTGTCTTTTTCTATGCAAAACAGGGGTAAATTGCTGTTTTTATGGTAGTTTATTCTTTAATGATTGCACAAAAAAAGGATTTTTGCGCGACATAGTTTTCTTTATTTATTAACTTAGTTGTCATCATCGTTATTTACCTTTTTTAAAAGAACCTCATTGACTTTTTCATAATGTCTATTTTCATTAATCTTTAATTTGTTATTTATCTCTTCTTCCAATGAAAATCCCAACATCTGAGATAGGCCTAATAAGTAAATTGCGACATCTGCAAGTTCTGAGCCTAAATCATCTTTCTTTTTATAATGGGGTTCAAAAGCTTCAGCAACCTCTCCATTTAAAAAGCAAAATTCTTTGCAAACATCGGTTGTATTAAATCCTTTTCTTAATTTATTATCCCATATTTGCTTTTGTACTTCTTTTAAATCCATTTTTACTCCTATCTTGTTTATATTTTTTCTATTTTATAATATTAAAATCTTCAATTGAACTCCTCCGCGTAATTACTACGCTTCATCTTTTACTCATCCGTTCCAAATTTATTATACCATATTCCTCAACTTTTTTCATTGATTCTTCGTCACTAGTCGTAATGTTTTCATATATTTGGGGCTCAAATTCCTGTGGACGCCTGCCCTGTTCCCCCCTAAAAGGACGCTCCTTTTTGTTCGTCATTGACAGGAAAGCACTTACTAATATGTAAGTGCTTTTTCTTTTCTCAAAACGTGTTGTGATGTAGCGAAAAATGCGGTATAATAATTTAATTTAATATGGAGATTTAGTTCATGCAAACAAAAAAAATATCTGAAGAACGTAAAGCACTTCAACGGGAGCTTATTGGACGAGTTCGGGAACAGGTTTCCGGCAAAAGCCTTACTTATTATGTAGAGACTTATGGCTGCCAGATGAATGCCAGGGATTCTGAAACTATTTCCGCTTTACTGGAGAAGATGGGCTATCAGTCTGCCGCTAATAAAGAGGCAGCTAAAGTGATTCTTTTTAACACATGTTGTGTTCGGGATCATGCCGAAAAAAAGCTTCTTGCCAACATCGGTGCGCTGCGGGAGCGTAAGGAGCAGGAGGGGGATATGATCCTCGGGATTTGCGGTTGTATGATGCAGCAGCAATCTATTGCGCAAAAACTGCTTAAGCGATTCCCTTTTGTAGATCTTGTTTTCGGCACAAACGTGCTTTGGCGGTTGCCGGAAATGCTGTACGAAGTTAATGAGGGTGGCAGAGTATGCCTAACCGATGAAGAAGAGTATGCCATTTGTGAAGGCCTTCCGGCTCGGCGTTTGACGCCATATTCGGCCTATGTGAATATCACTTATGGTTGTGACAATTTTTGCACCTATTGTATTGTACCTTTTGTTCGCGGCAGAGAAAGAAGCCGTAACATAGAAGACATTGTGACTGAATGCCGGAGCCTTGTCCAGGATGGTGTTACAGAGATCACATTACTGGGACAAAATGTTAATTCTTACGGTAAGGGACTTGGCGTAGACTTTTCTGACCTGTTGCGCGAAGTGAATAAAGTGGAAGGGCTCCAGCGCATTCGATTTATATCTTCGCATCCTAAAGATTTGACACCGCGCTTAATGGACGCTATGGCAGAAAACGATAAGGTCTGCCGGCACATTCATCTTCCGGTGCAATCCGGAAGCACCCGGATTCTGAAAGAAATGAATCGGCGGTACACGCGAGACGAGTATTTAGCTTTGGTAGCGTCTTTGCGTCAGCGTGTTCCGGGGGTAGAATTGACTACGGATGTAATCGTGGGCTTTCCGGGTGAAACAGAAGAGGATTTTGATGATACGTTGTCTCTTATGGAACAGGTAGGATTTTCGGCAGCTTTTACATTCAAATACTCGCCCAGGGCGGGGACAAAAGCGGCATTGATGCCTAATCAGGTACCTGAAAGCATTAAAAAGGATAGATTGCGCCGCCTCAATGAAGTACAGGCAAGAAAGACGCAGGAGAATAATCAAAAGTATTTGGGCGTCCGTGGACAGGTTTTGGTAGAGGGGTGCGATCTCAGGGATACGCCCACGCTCTATGGGAAACTGGATACCTTCAAGATGGTGTATTTCTCTGGTGATCCAACTCTGGTAGGCACTTATCAGCAGGTTGAGATTCAAAAATGCGTTAAGAACTCCCTGCATGGGAAGCTTCTGTAACGGAGATATGCATATGGAAAAAAAACAACCTGTCGATATTTTGAAGAGCACGGAGATGATGGTGTATCTGACTGCTCGGCAAGCCGTGGCAGAAGATGCCGCCTTGAAGGAACTTCTCTCCTCTTATCAAACCAAGGCAGCTATGCTGGTAGCCATGGTGCAAAAAGGAAACTTCTCTTCCGAAGAAGTTGTTGCACTTAATGCGGATACGGAACGTATGCATGCTGAGCTCTTGGAGAATAAAAAACTTTGCGCCTTGAATGAAGCACAAAAGGCTGTAGCGGCTCTCATGGCACAGGGAGGGCAATTGAATTTTTCGTGTTCCGGCAGTTGCGGTTCCTGTGGAAGCTGCAATAGTTGCCCCAAAGCACATGCTGCGGAAGAACGCGACCAAAGGAAAGTAGAGGAAGTATGAAAGTCGTAGAGGGAATGTCCCCCATGATGCGTCATTATATGGAAGTGAAGGAGCAGTATCCTGATTGCTTCCTGTTTTATCGTCTGGGAGACTTTTATGAAATGTTTTTTGAAGACGCAGTAGAGGGATCCCGTATCATGGAACTTACCTTGACGGGACGAGATTGCGGCTTAAAGGAACGGGCACCTATGTGCGGTGTACCTTACCATAGTGTGGATACCTATGTGCAAAAGCTTATTTCAAAGGGCTATAAAGTAGCCATCTGTGAACAGATGGAAGATCCGGCTCTTGCAAAAGGCTTGGTGCAGCGCAGCGTTACTCGCGTCATTACGCCGGGCACTGTTATAGAGGAAAAGCTTTTGGATGCCGGAAAAAACAATTACCTGATGTCTGTCTATTATACGGATAGCGGCATTGGATATGCATATGCGGATGTTTCAACCGGCATTTTTTTTACAGGTGAACTTTCGGAGAACGGTGGAGAGGATGCTTTGCTCAACGAGCTGGGACGCATTGCTCCCTCTGAGTGCTTTGCAAACGAAGCATTCTTTTCTCATGAATATCTGAAAAAGCGTTTTCAGAACGTCTGCTATCTGGAAAAGGAGCCTGATTCAGTTTTTCAGAGCCGACGGGCGCAGGAAGTGTTAAAAGATCATTTTGGTGTTAATTCGCTGGAGGGATTTGGACTTTCTGACTGTACCCTAGCTGTATGTGCCGCAGGTGCACTTATGCAGTATCTGCGTGATACGCAAAAGAATGAGCTTTCTCATATCCGCAAGTTATCCAGAATCGTTCGCAGCAGTTTTATGCAGCTGGATAGTGCGGCCAGACGAAATCTGGAGCTAACGGAGCCGCTGCGCTTTGGCGGAAGCAAAAAAAATACACTATTGTTTCTGCTGGATAAAACGCAGACGGCCATGGGTCGCCGTATGCTCAAAACCTTTGTGGATTGTCCGCTGCAAAAGCTGGAAGATATTGCTTACAGGCAAGATGCTGTAGAGGAATTGTTTTCAAATTCCGTTCTTAGAAGCAAACTGCGAGTACTGCTGAACAATGTATATGACATTGAGCGCTTGTGCAGTAAAATTGCTTACGGTACTATCAATCCGCGGGATTGCATGTCATTGTTACGCTCTTTGCGTAGTATTGAACCAATTCGTTCTGTTTTGGCTGAATGCACCAGTGCGGGGATTTGCCGTATTATTCAGGAATTGGATCCGTTAGAAGAAACGGCGGTTCTTATAGAAAAAGCCATAGATCCCGACCCGGCACCGAATTTAAAGGAAGGCGGTGTTATCCGGGCTGGTTATAGCCAGGAAGTGGATGAACTGCGGGATATTTCTCACAGTGCGCAAAAATGGCTGGAGGAAATATTGGCCAGAGAACGCGAGAAAACCGGTATAAAGAATCTGCGTATCGGTTTCAATAAAGTGTTTGGATATTTTCTGGAGGTCAGTAAATCCTACACCAGTCAGGTGCCTTATTATTATGAGCGCAAACAGACCTTGACCAACGCCGAACGCTACATTACGCCTGAACTGAAAGAAGTGGAAAATCGTGTACTGACTTCTCACGAAAAACTGATCCGCTTGGAGAGTGAGCTTTATGATGGCGTACGAGGAAAGCTTTATGAGCAGATCAGTTACCTGGAGAAAGACGCTGCTTTGCTGGCAGAATTGGACGTATATCAGTCCATGGCGCATGTAGCGGTGGAGAATCGGTATGTACGTCCGAAGATGCACGGTGGGATGGAAATATCTATCGTGGGAGGCAGGCATCCCATTGTGGAACAATCCCTAAAAGATGGCTTCATTCCCAATGATGTGCATCTGGATGGAGAAGACAACCGTCTACTCATTATCACAGGGCCTAATATGGCCGGTAAAAGCACATATATGCGTCAGGTGGCTCTTATCACACTTATGGCGCATATGGGTTCTTTTGTGCCTGCTCAGGAAGCTTCTATTGCCATCGTAGATCGCATTTTCACTCGTATTGGTGCCAGCGACGATCTTTCCTCCGGTCAGAGTACATTCATGGTAGAAATGAGCGAGGTGGCAAACATTTTAAATAACGCCACGGAGCGGAGTCTGCTGATCCTGGATGAGATTGGGCGGGGCACCAGTACGTATGACGGGCTGTCCATCGCCTGGGCGGTGCTGGAATACGTGGCAAATAAAGAGCATTGCGGTGCAAAGGCTTTGTTTGCTACCCATTATCACGAGTTAAGTGAATTGGAGGGACAGTTGCAGGGCGTCAAAAACTATCGCATATCCGTCAAAGAGATTGGCGAAAACATCCTGTTTTTGCGCCGGATTGTTCGAGGAAGCGCGGATAAAAGCTTTGGTGTACAGGTGGCCCGCCTGGCAGGTATTCCAGATGCGGTTATCCACCGGGCTGGGGAAATACTAAATTCTTTGGAGGCTTCTGATGCAGCACGCATTGGTATGCAGAAATCAGCCTTACACCCGCAGAATGTGGTGGATGTCTCTGTGGATAAGATGAAAGACACGGTGGATAACACTGTGGACAATTCGATTCTGTCAGATTTGCGCGGTCTTAACATGGATACAATGTCCCCTATCGAGGCATTGAATAAGCTATATCAATACAAGTCCGCTCTATCGGGGGAGTAAAGTAATTATGCCAAAGATTCATGTGCTACCGCCACACTTAGCTAATCAAATAGCTGCCGGTGAGGTAGTGGAGCGTCCAGCATCCATAGTAAAAGAACTGGTGGAAAATGCCATTGATGCAGGTGCCACTGCTGTAAGTGTATCCTTGCAGGATGGCGGGCTAAGTTCTATTCTGGTTTCGGATAATGGCTGCGGCCTTTCCCCTGAGGATGCTCCAAATGCTTTTCTACGCCATGCCACAAGTAAAATATCTACTGCCGAGGATCTCAATGCTATCAGTAGCTTGGGGTTTAGGGGAGAAGCTTTGGCCTCCATTGGAGCGGTGGCGTCCGTGACCATGGTCACACGTCCTCAAGGCGCAGATGTCGGTACCAAAATTATTTTTGATAACGGGTGTCTTATTTCGCAGCAGGAAACAGCCTGTGTATTTGGCACATCCCTGCGGGTGGAGAATTTGTTCGCCAAGGTACCTGCTCGGCTGAAGTTTTTAAAGTCTCCTCGGACAGAGGCGGGATACTGTGGAGATTATATGGCTCGAATGCTCTTATGCCGTCCGGATATTGCTTTTCGTTTTATGCATAACGAAAAGCTCATTTATGAGACCTTTGGAGACGGAGAAATGAAAAATGCCGTTTTTGCTCTTTACGGCACAGCCGTAGCAGAAAAACTCTGTCGTGTGGATTTTGATAATGGTTATATGAAGCTGGAGGGCTATATTGGTAATCAGGAAATTTCACGCCCTAATCGTACTATGGAATCCCTGTTTGTTAACGGCCGTTATATTCGTTCCATCCCTTTGAGTGCTGCTATTGAACGGGCATATGACACACGAATGATGGTGGGGCGTTATCCATTTGCGGCACTGCATTTGACACTATCCCCTCGGGATGTGGATGTGAATGTGCATCCAGCTAAAACGCAGGTTCGTTTTGCCGATGAGGGCCGAGTGGCATATGGAGTTACTTCTGCATGTGCTCAGGCTTTACGTGAAAAAGTGATTCCCCGTATGCAGCTTCCACTAGAGCCGGTAAAGTCAAAACAAAACACAGACCGGCCGACCATACCTGTGAAAGCAACTGAGTTTGCAAAAGATGCTCTGGTGAAAGCAAAACCGCTAGCAGCAACTTCAGCTGCTATGACTGACAGTGCATTCCAAGAAAAGCCAGACGATATACTGCTGCAAAAATACGGAATTGTTGTACCGCAGAATAAGGAACTTCGCGAGAATACTGCCAGCAGTTTTAGCTACAACAGCTTTACACCGCGAACGAAGATTCAGGAAGAATCAGCGGAGTTTCCCAGTTTTCAGGTGTCTCCCCATCAGAGTGTTTCAGTTCATGACGTTTCTGATGGGAAAATAGAGAAAAAAGAAACTAAGCCCGTGCAGGAAACTCTTTCTATGGATATGGCGTATCAGATAGTGGGCTGTGCATTCAGCAGCTATTGGATCGTAGAACAAGGGGAGGATTTATACCTGATCGATCAGCATGCCGCTTGCGAACGCCGGCTTTACGAGGAGTTTTCGGCTCGAACCACCAATGTAGGTTCTCAGGAGCTTCTAGTGCCTCAACGGGTTGTTTTGCAGCCTCGGGAATATGAACAGGCTATGGAATATAAAAAAGAGCTGGAAGAACTTGGCTATCGCTTTGAAAAGGTTGAAACGCTGTCTTTGGAGATAACCGCTGTACCAATACTCAACGGCATGGTTTTTGACGGAGAGTTTCTTCATGATGCGCTGAATGCTATCGGCGAAGCGGGGCGAGGCGCCGCCCGTTCCCTAGTGCGTGATAAGATTATTTCTGCTTCCTGTAAGCATGCAATCAAAGCCGGAGAGCGGATAGATAGAAAGGAGATTGAAGTTCTATTGAAGCTCTATCTGCAGGATGAAACGCCCTTGACTTGCCCTCATGGTCGCCCGGTGATGATCAAACTTTCCCGCAGGGAGATTGAGAAAGGCTTTAAACGCATTGTATGAAGCTGTTGTGCGTTTTTGGCCCAACGGCCTGTCATAAAAGCGAAACTGCTTTATCATTGGCTCAGGAATTGGATGGAGAGATTCTTTCCTGCGATTCTGTAGCGGTATACAGAGGGTTTGATATAGGTTCTGCCAAACCAACAAAAGAAGAGCAGGCCAAGATACCTCATCATCTCATCGATATAGTGGATCCGACGGATCAAAGCTTCTCTGTTTCAACTTTTCAGAAAGCAGCAGATAGAGTTATCTATGACTGCTTTTCCCGGGGAAAGCTGCCCATTTTGGCTGGAGGCACCGGTATGTATGCAGATGGCGTTTTGCGGGATATGAGGTATGCTGTCCCCGGAGACTCGTCAATACGGAATGCACTTTCTCTGGAATATGAGCAAGACCGAGTAGCGTTTGTGCAAAAGTTAAAAGAGATAGACTTTGCAGCCGGAAATCGAATCCCATTGAACGATAAGAAGCGATTGGTCCGGGCCATGGAAGTATATATGCTTACCGGGCGACCGTTTTCTTCTTATAATGATGAATATGAGCAGGCCAGAAAGCGCATGCGATATGATTCGGTTCGTATAGGCTTGACTATGGATCGACAGACATTGTATCAACGAATTGATCAGCGCGTAGACCGAATGTTGGAGACTGGTTTGCTGGACGAAGCCAGAGCATTGCATGATAAGTTCCCTGATCGCAATTTACCGGCTGTCCAGTCCATCGGATATGCGCAGTTGTTTGACTATTTTGATGGGAAGTGTTCATTGGAAGCTGCGGTAGAGAGGATAAAGCTGGATAGCCGGCACCTGGCCAAGCGACAGCTGACTTGGTTCAAGCGGGACGAGGGCATCAGATGGTTTACTTGCGATGACTGGCCCTTAACGCTGGAAAAAGTACAAACCTATTGTAAGGAAGCATTGGGGATAGAAGAAAGGAAATAAAACCAATGGAATGGAATGAAATAGAACAGTGTATTCAGATGGCCGAAGATCGATTGGCACCTAGTTTCAAGCGTATAGAAAGAATTGCACTTGCCAATCAGGAAAGGGTCTTGAATGCTTTTCGGGCAGAGGGGATATCTACGCGTCATTTTGCACCTACGGAAGGATATGGATATGATGATATAGGCCGGGATGCATTGGACAGGGTTTTCGCCAGAGCTCTGCAGACTGAGGATGCATTAGTACGTCCACAAATTGCCAATGGAACACATGCTATTTTTCTTGCGCTCAGCGGTTTGCTTGAACCGGGAGATGCTGTGCTTTCCGCTTCCGGATTGCCTTATGATACTTTGCAGGGAGCGGTTGGGCTACGGGATGATTTTTCTAATGCTTTGCACAGAATGCACATAGATTTCCACACCGTGGAATTGAAAGAGGAAGGGGAGGAGCCATTTGATATCCCCGCAATCCTCAATTTCCTCACTATCCACAAGGAGATAAAGATATTGTATGTGCAGCGCTCCAGAGGATATGCCTGGAGGGAAGCTGTGCCTGTGGATAAAATGGAAAAGCTGTTTGCGGCGGTAAAAGCACTTCGGGCAGATGTGCACATTTTGGTGGATAACTGTTACGGAACCTTTACAGAAGAGAAGGAGCCAACGGCGGTAGGCGCGGATGTAATCATGGGCTCACTCATAAAAAATGCTGGCGGCGGTATGGCGCCCACCGGAGGATATATTGCAGGAAAAAAAGATTTGATCGAACGAATCAGCTTTCGCCTGACAATCCCTGGTTCCGGACGGGAGGTAGGTTCTTATGCGGCAGGATACAGACCGTTTTATCAGGGCTTATTTCTGGCTCCCCATACGGTATTGCAGTGCCTGAAGACTGCTATGCTGTTTGGAGAAGTCTTTGAATGCCTTGGATATGCTGTTATGCCTCGGGGTGATGCGAAGAGAGCGGATGTAGTGGAATCCATCCGCTTTAAAAGGCCGGAGGAGCTGATCGCCTTCTGTAAGGCGATACAGGGGGCATCTCCCATTGAGAGTGATGTGGTACCTGAGCCTTGGGCCATGCCCGGATATGCAGATCCTGTCATAATGGCGGCGGGAACCTTTGTGCAGGGCGCTACTTCTGAACTGTCAGCGGATGGGCCGATCCGGCCGCCCTATGCCGTTTACATGCAGGGAAGCCTCACTTATGAACATGGTCGCATTGCGTTGAAGGAAGTAGTTCATGCGGTTACACAGGGCGCATGAGGCCGGTGACTCGTCCGGCGATTTCTACTTGCGAAGGAGAAAAGAGCATGGGCGCGTATGCATCGTTTTCGGGACGAAGCTCAATGCTGTCTCCTTTGTGATATAATCGTTTTACAGTAAATTCGGTACCATCAATGCGGGCAACTACGATATCTCCATCATACACCTGATGTTCGGCTGAGACGACCAGTATATCACCGTCCTGAATGCCTGCATTTACCATTGAATCGCCTTTGACGTGCAGCATGAAAGCATCCCCCTGACCACAGCCTTGTAAAAGGATTTGGGGCACAGGAAAACGATCTTCAATGTTCTCTACCGCCATAATGGGGGTGCCGGCGGCCACGCTTCCTACTAAAGGAATATTGGCTGCTGCATTGGCTTTACCCACTACGGTATACCCATGTTTTTTGGAATCTCGATGGATAAGCCCGGCAGATTCCAGCTTTTTTAGATGACAATGAACTGTAGCCGGGGAGTTTAATCCCACGCCGCTGCAAATTTCACGAACAGTGGGTGGATATCCGTTTTCCTGCAGGTAAGTGCAGATGAAGTGGTAAATGGTATCTTGGGGAGCAGGTATTTTCTTCACAAAAAGCCCTCCTTATGTGAGGTGACTTAATTTTAGCATGGATACTGACAAATTGCAAACAAATGTTTATGGGAGGCCGTATGAAAAAATGCATTTTAGGGTTACATGAGACTTGCATCAACTGCGGTGAATGCGATAATCGTTGCGAATTGGATCCAAGTAAGATCTGCGATAACTGCTTTAAGTGTCTGGAAACGGATAAAGATTACATTGACATCCCCATTGACGAAATATATATGGATGAACAGGAAGCAGAAGCGGATATGGCAAAGGAAGATTTGATCTATATGCTTCGACAGCCAGACGAAGAACTCCATGAAGAGTTGGATCTGGATATCGATCAGAGCGATGCAACCGGTCATCCGGATGATGAATAAGAAAAAACGAGGGCATCCTGGACGGGATGCCCTCGTGCACCTTTTAAGTAAGAAACAGGCCGCTGAAGGCAAGGAATCCAGCGGATAAAAGCATAAGGAATATGCGTCCCTTTTCAAGTCCTAAATGAAACATTAGCGGGAGAGAAGTGCAAAGATAAATCAATGCGCCCAGACTAGAAAGAGGGATGGTGTTCAGCAGGGCCGTTTTTCCTGTTAAAAGAGCTCCTGCTGTCTGTATTGCTGCTCCGAATGCTATTGCCAATACGCCCAGCAGTAGCTTACTGAAAAACAAATCTTTTTTTTGCAATGGCATGGATAGTGCGTAGCGTTCCCACTTGCATCGCTCATCATATCCCAAAGCGCTTATTGGCAGCATGGCCAGCAGCAGCATGGCAACGCTTCCAAGCATGCGGCCGCCTTCTGAGAAAAGAGGAATCAAGAGATATATAAAAATCATGACTATCAATATTCGGCTTTGCGCTCATAGTTCGAATACATCTTTTAATATCAGTCCACGTAGTTTCATTAATCCCGCACCTTCTTTGTAACATCCAAGATAATATCTTCCAAACTTTTTTGAGGATAAGCAGATAAAAGTGTTTCCTTCTTTTCATTTAAAATCAGTCTTCCTTTATGCAGAAAAGCAACGTGGCTGCACAATTTTTCTATATCGCTAACGATGTGAGAAGAAAGAAGAATAGCATGCGCTCCGTCTGAAAGAATTTTTTTCAGTTCTTCCAAAAGTTCCTCTCGGGCCAATGGATCCAGCCCTCCGGTTGCTTCGTCCAGCAAAAGAATCTTTGCATTATGTGAAAGTGCAACTGCCAATGCCAACTTCATTTTCATTCCACGGGAGTAGGCCTTAAATGCTTTTGTTTCTGGCAGGTTAAAGCGCTGTATATAGTCAAAATAGGTTTCGCTGCTCCATTTTTTATATAGAAGCGCTTCGATGCGATCCACTTGACGGGCATTTATTCCATCTGGAAAACATGCCTCGTCAAATACGGTACCAATATCTTCTTTTAGGGCAGCACCGCACAATTGAGAGAGAGATAGCCGTAAGCAAAAAAGAGCCTGCCGAAGCAAGCCCATCCAGTTTTGGCGAAG
>ERZ857882.417-NODE-417-length-54382-cov-6.107460_pt1 | contig 54382 bp, 47 predicted proteins | sample MGYA00519697_ERZ857882 | MGnify/ENA primary metagenome ERZ857882 (study PRJEB31778, sample SAMEA3449373) | human gut metagenome | biome: human gut; feature: human-associated habitat; material: faeces | place: United Kingdom | collected 2010/2012 ...
CTGCGAAAGGTGGCGATGTTGAGGATATTATCACCTCCGCAGTTGCCGGTGGTGTATCGGGTTTGATTTCTGTAATCCCGGTATTTAGAAACCCCTATATTAACTCTGCTATTATGGGCGGTGTTGGAAATGCAGTAGGCGCTTGGATCGGTGGCGATATCGACTCAATTTATGATGTTATTGACAATTTTGCTGAGGGCGCGGCCGCAGGAGTTGTTGGGCAGCTTGTTGGTGATCAGCTTCTTAATTGGACTGATAAATATTGGAAACAGCTTTCTCGTGATGCCCAAAAGCACATTATCTCAAATCTCGGAAATGTTGATCAAGCACAGATTAATGAGGTATATAAAGCAATCCGTGCAGGCGTCAATCAGAATACCCTTCACCAGCTTATTAAGGAATATGGAATAGATGTTGTTTTGAGCGTCTTTGTATCCACTACGGCAACGTGTGTCGATTAACCTATTCAGGAGGGATATTTATGTGGAAAGAATGTCGACTATGGATCATTGATTCTCTGGTGTCAATAACCCTGTTTCTTTTGGTCCCGATTCTTTTATCATTGACTGGTTTAGTTACTATTTCTGTTGCACCCGGAGCTGCCTTGATCGTATTAGGATATGCGCTCTATATCTTTCAATGCGTGTTTTCACGTGATATGAAGCGCGGCATTTGGGCACTAGTGGATCTCATGCGAAATATATCAGTTACACACACTTTCACTGTTCAAGAGATACAGTCCTGTCATTCGCATTTTTCTGTGTCTCGCAGGGTTTCAGAACAAACGTTTGCGAAATATTTCATTATCCGTTGTATTAACGATGCAGAGCACGTCATTGATCTTGTTACCGTAAAACAGCAGCCTCTCATTGAGCATAATTCTTATAGAATCAAGTATTATCCATTTTCTAAAATTATTGTCGACATCGCTCCAAAATCATAACTATCCTCATCATTTGAACATATTCCTTCTATAGGTCATGCTGAATATAGTGCAAATGTTCATGAACAGAATGGAACTTTGATTGTGTCAGGGACGCTGTCTGATACATACAATTTTACAGAAATTCGCGAGCATGATGGAAAGTATACATGGCTAAGTGTAGAAGCTAATAACCTTGGGTATCGCTTGCAAAAAGAAGGATATGGAACAGAATATGCATATGCTGTGCCTTTTGAGTTTGAAGTTCCTTAATAACAAGGAGGAAAGTATGGAAAAGAGAAAAGGTGTTTCCAAACTTATCGTAGCCATTCTGCTATTGATGATTCTGATGATTTATATTGTCACTTCCATAGAATTGTATAAAGCAGGTGAACCTGAGCGAGCAAGGCAGTACTATAATCAGCTTATTAATGAACGTTGTCAAGCAACTTTTGATGTGGCATCTATCGAGTTTGGAAAGGACTGCTCTTGGGTTTTTCAGGACATCGGATATGAAATAAAGTGCGAATTGAATAACCCGGTAAATGAGCTTGAAGCCAGTCTTGCACAAAAAGGTTGGAATTGCTCACTATTTCCAGAAGAAATGACGAGGGAAATTTTGTCAAACACGGATTTCAGAAGAGAAATGTATCAATTAAATAGCAGTAAGAAGTCTTACTGGCTTTATCTCGATGTTGATGCGTTACGGAATGGCAAAAAAGACGACCGAATGAGCGCTTTTCAATATAGAACGCCACATTATCTCGTTGCGCTTTATATCCCAGAGGACAATGTACTGTATTATTTAGAATATAGCATATAAAAAGGCAACAAGGAGTAGCATAAATATGAACAGATTGCTTCGAGTTTTTGCGGTTTTTCTTGCGTGTATCCTGTTTCTGATGGGGGCTGTTATAGCAGAAGAAGAGGATGAAACGGATTTTGATTCGTTACCGCTCAGCGTTCAGGAACTGCTGAAAGATCGCACTTATTATGAATCGGCACTATCATTTGTTTTTTGTGAACGGAGAGACGAGAGAGAAAGAAGAATCGAGGTGGAGCAAAAACAAGGCATTGCGCCTACCTCTGCGGAAAATTGGAAATGGGGGTTTTACGACAAGAAAAGCGGGTATATTCAGCAACCACGCTACGATGAAATTTATGACTTAGACTGCGACGATGCTGATGCACCTATTTTGGTAGGAATCGGCGAGAATTACGGGTACTTGGTGCGAAGCAGTGGTGCAATTGCAATTCCTTTCGTCTATGGTTATTGCGGTGAAAACAGCGAGTTTGTCAATGACTATGCGGTAGTTGAAAAACGTGAAGCAACCGGCGAATGTCATGATGTTCTGATAACAACTTCCGGCGAAGAAATTGCGTTCCCGGAAGGATATGAATTGACTTCCTTTGTTTATCAAGATAAAATAGTGGTATCCTACTGCTTTGAATGTGAGGACGAATACTCTGGCATTTATTACGATTTCCTTTATGGCTTAGGAACGACAAATGGGGAAATTTATTTAAGACCGCAATATGATTATATATCGAATTTTCATGAAGGGTATGCGTGCATCCAAATTGAGCATCGCTGGGGACATATGGATGCGGATGGAAATATCATTGTTCCACCAATTTATGATCTGGATGAGGAGGAGATGGGCGGCGCAGGGTACTATTTTGAAAATGGCGTTGCCAAATTGGTTCTGCAGGATGGAAACACCATTTATATCAATTATGCAGGAGAAGAGGTTGCTCCGGACGGTTACTGATTGAGCGGCACAATGGCACGGCGTATGTCAAATATCCATGGCATCCGTAGATTTGGAAATTACCAGTTAGAATAGGAGGGTATGCTACGAATGTTCTTACAAAATGGCTTTTTGTGGAAAATGATGCGATTTTACATGCGAACTATCACATTAATAGCGATTATCGGTGTCGGTATCGTGTACTCAAACACAGTGGCTTATGCGGAAAATAGTAAAACTCCCAACCACATTGTTGTGTTTCCTGTTTGGGCTGAGGAAATTCTGCTTGAATTAGTTGACACAGATTGCATCGTGCGGGTAGGGTATCCTTATTTGGAGGAGGCCGAGACATACTGGCCGACCATGAAAGATACGAAGGAAATTTGCGGATCCATATGGCAAGAGACCGATGATTCGGAGATACTGAAGCTTTCGCCTGATTTGATTATTTGTCCCGATGAATTATCCGGCGACTATGATGCGATTTTTCCGAACTTGTCTAAGGCCGAAATACCCGTTGTGTTTATGAAACAGCCTGAAACAGTTTCAGAAATCATCGAATCTATATTCACTTTAGGAAATGTTACCCACCAAGAGCAAAAAGCAACCGAATTGTGTAATCAGTTTCAATTAGAAGTGGAAAAATTGGCAGCCTTGCGAAGGAAAATCCCTGAAAACAAACGGTTGACCGCTGTCCTGAATTATGAATTCCAAGAAGATTTTCAGTTAGTTGCGGATATGACGGGAATCATCAATCTGCTCCAAGAATATGACAGTTACATGGAAGTTTCTGATGACCTCATTGACGAATTAACTCCTGATATCGTTGTCGAACTGAATGTTTGCCTTGACTCCGACGGCATCTATTTACCTGAGCAAGGAAACGCAGAAAGTCCCTATCCGGTAATATCCATCAACCTTCATCCTTCGCAGTATATCATTCAAGATTGCTATAGCATTATGCAAAAGGTATACCCTTTCCTTTTTCAGGAGTAGTGATAATAACTTGCGCGAATGCAAAGTGCCAACGTGGACGCAAAGTTCGTTTACAACGAGAACGGTCTGCGCGTGCAGAAAATTGTCAATGGCGTTGTAACGGACTATGTGCTGCACGGGAAGAATGTTGTGCATATGACTTCTGGTGCGGACGAGCTGCATTTCTTCTACAATCCACCTCTTCAAGTTGGAAAATGAGAATGTTTGCGGCAGAAACTCATAGACGGACAGTTGCAAAATGGATATAATCATATATTGTAAAACACTATTGGGGGTGTAATTTTGAAACGTATGCTACTGTTATTGCTGATTGTTCTATCTTTTCCTGTGTTGTGCATGGGGGAATCTGCTATCCAGTCGGAAGGCAATATGTCCTATATCATTACTAGTGAAGGTGCCGTTATTATCGACTGGAATAATCAATTACCGGATGTCCTTGATGCCACACTATATGTGCCACCTACTCTTGGTGGGATTCCGGTTGTTGGAATAGGATTTGACGCTTTTGATACCTGCAACGAAGGACCTTCTACGCAGTTTCAGTTGATTCTCCCGGAAGGAATTACTTTTCTGGAAAAAGGAGCTTTTCAGTGTTGCAACCAAGCCACGGTCATTTCGCTGCCGTCAACATTGGAGACGATCCCAGAGGGGAGCTTTATTCATGTTAAAGCTGAAATCGTATTTCCTAATGGGAACCCTTATTTCACAGCTGAAAATGGTTTTTTGATTGATAATCGCACGAACACTTTGCTGTATACAAGCAAGTCAAGTGGGGATTTTCCATTGCCGCCAGTTAAGCAATTGGCCTCGCGATGTCTTGACAACTGGATAGACGAAAACACTACCGAGATCATATTGCCGCTTACACTGGAAGGCATCAGCAGCTATGTATTCTATGACTTTCCCTGGCTTGAGTCTGTCCTTCTCCCGAACAGTATAAAGAATGTGGAAAAGTTGGCATTTTACAGTAGCGGCGTCAATTCGATAGTCCTTCCAGCATCAATACTTTCAGTTCATGCCTACTGTTTTGTTGAATGCTATCTTGATTCAGTAGTCATTTCCGAAGGAACCCAGTATATTGGAGAATACGCATTCTATTGGAATAGAGGGGCATTAGCCAATGTAGAGCTGCCATTTTCAGTTCAATTTGTTGGGTATAATGCATTTCCTGAAGGATGCAACATCTCTGCATTGAATCCTAATACTCATTTTGAATCACTGGAAGAGTATCAATTACGGGATCCGAATGGCGAATGGTAAGAGTTATGGTGTGCTCTTGGGCTACGCAACATTGTTAAGGAGTCCTTGCGTAGCATTGCAACCCGCTGAACGATGGCAAGTGGCAGTACACGTGGGAAAACGGGCGGCAACTTGCGCGAATGCGAAGCATTGACACCGACGCCCAGTTTGTGTATAATGAAAACGGGTTGTGGATTCAGAAAACGGTCAACGGCGTAGCGACGAAGTACACGCTGCACGGCAAGAATGTTGTGCATATGACTTCCGGCGCGGATGAACTGCATTTCTTCTACGATGCACAGAACCGTCCGGCGGCGGTGGTGTACAACGGCACGGCGTATGCGTATGTTAAGAACTTGCAGGGCGATATTGTTGCGATTCTGGATGAAAAGGGCAATACCGTCGTCAGCTACGGCTACGATGCGTGGGGTGCGCCGCTGTGGTGTACTGGTGAGCTGGCGGAGACGCTGGGCAAGGTGCAGCCGTTTAGGTATCGCGGGTATGTGTTTGATGAGGAGACGGGGCTGTACTATCTGCGGAGTCGGTATTATTCGATAAGAATCTGCCGGTTTATCAATTCCGATGCAGTGTTGCTCAAAACAGAAAATTTTGCTCACAATGGCTATACATACTGTTCAAACAACCCGATTTATTTTTTAGATACATCTGGCACATGTGTTACTTGTTCATATTGCGAAGAATGCGGTGAAGAACACCTCCTTTTCGCTGGTGAGTTTGGGGATAAGATGGAGCATGTCCAGAAAAAGAATTATAAAAATGGACGAATGAAGGTCTGTCAATTCATGGCGCTTCTTGAGCAAATGCGGATTGAAGAATGGGAATATGATCACGATACTGCGTATGGTCGTGTCGATTGTGTTGGCATATATCGTTATACCATGTATTGGTATTATTCTGCAAGTTCAGTGAAGGCGTTGAAAATTTCTACGCATGTTGAGGGAACATATAGGAACTCTGTATATAACAAAACGGATCCGAAGAAAAACGTTGTTGGTAAAGGGAAAATCGACGCAAACACTGAGTTTAGAATTGGAATGGGCTTGTTTCGTAATCCATTTGGCGATGATGGGCACTTTGCAGTATATGTTGGTAACTATTTCCCCGGATATGAGAATGCTGTTATTGAATCTGTATATGGTGGCGTAATAATTCGCGAATTATCCGAATCTGAAGCAATAAACGACCCATTTACGCATTATGGCTACATGAAAGGAATTGACTACACAAATTAAATCAGGAGAATAATGATGCATTTTAAAACAATCGCACTCGTTTTAGCAATTTGTACAACGCTGATGGAGCTGTTTCCATTTTCAAATGCCGCTGTGTGTAAACACTGCAACACGAGCAATAACGAGTGCTTCGTTGATACATTCGGCATTACTTATTGCAATGGTGTCCTTGTCTCTTATCCAGAGCAGCTTGAACTGACGAAATATTATGTAGATACTCGTTGCTGTGCGATAGGTGAGGGTGCTTTTTCTGAAAATGACTTTTTACAAGATGTATTTATCCCTGATGGTGTGATTGTGATTGGCGACAACGCATTTGAAGGTTGTAGCCGATTATCTACAGTGCATCTTCCGGATTCATTGTTAATTATCGGTTCAAATGCCTTCACGCTATGTACTTTATTGGAAGATATTGATTTGCCATTGAACCTTCACAGCATTGGGTGGCAAGCATTTTGTGACACATGGAGTCTTAAAGAAGTAGCTTTCCCTGAAACACTAAGGTTTGTTGGCGATGAAGCTTTTGCATATTCTGGTGTAAAAGAAGTTTTCGTACACTCTATGTATATTCAGTGCGGATATGATGTGTTTACGCCAGATTCGTTGGAAGCAGGAGACAACCTGATGCTGCACTTCCGGGAAGATGTATTCTCTGAAGAAATTGGCGATGTTTCCGCATGGATTGAGGAAATACAGCAAGTTGATGGAATAACGGTCATCTTTGATATTCCTGCAAATTAAACATTCCAAAGATGATTCATTTTGATCTTCCCTGAGTAGAATGCTGCTGCGAAATTACATTCTTCAAAGGAAGCTTGGTGGATAAATCCTGCTTTCCATCATTGACGATAGCGGCGTGCGCGGATGCAGAGCGTTGACACCGACGCCCAGTTTGTGTATAATGAAAACGGATTGCGGGTGAAAAAAACAGTAAATGGGGTGGTAACGGACTATACCCTGCATGGGAAGAATGTTGTGCATATGACTTCCGGCACGGAGGAGCTGCACATTTTCTATGATGCGCAGAACCGCCCGGCGGTGGTTGTTTACAATGATGTTCCCTATGCGTATGTCAAGAACTTGCAGGGCGATGTGATTGCGATTCTTGATGCGGCTGGAAATGTTGTTGTTAGCTATGCGTATGATGCTTGGGGTGCGCCGATTGGGAAGAGCGGTTCGATGGCGGAGACGCTGGGGACTGTGCAGCCGTTCCGCTATCGTGGGTATGTGTTTGATGAGGAGACGGGGCTGTACTATCTGCGGAGTCGGTACTATAGCGCGGAACGGAGCAGGTTTGTGAATGCTGATGATTGCTTCAGCGAAAAGAATCTATATTGCTATTGCATAAATGCGCCGGTAGAAAGGTGCGATCCATCAGGGCATGAGTATCTGTGTATTGCTATGTACCGTGTAGCGTTGAATAATACGGACGCGGATAGTGTTATTGATTTGGAGGATATTGGGCTTAAACAAACGATGTCGAACCGATTAATAGATTCGGGTATGCTGACTGTGATTGTAAAAAAACTTATAAATACAGTCGATGAAATTCATGAAAATAGCGCAACTGGTTGTCTTGAAAAAAGCGATTACCATTCAATATTCCTCCAAAGCGAGAGCGAATTTGACATTTATATGGCAGTGCGAAGCGCAAATGCATATATAAATTATTCAGAAGTTAAAACTTCGTCAAATGCTGTATTGCAAACGTTTTCTCTTTATGGTTTCCAAATTTTTCAGGTCGATCTTACGTTAACAGATCGATACGACTTTCATGAATTAGGAGAAGATGAAAATTCATTTGTCCGATGGGTTAATAATACCTTTGGTTATGAACTTCAAGAATCAGGAGCAATTACACCATATGAGTGGACGTATTCTGATACTTTTTATTTAATAGCTTCTCATAATAATGCAGGCTCATTTTGGTTAAGCTCTGGTCAGATTGGAGATAAATAAATGAAAAAGATTGCAAATTTTATATTAGGAACTATTGTGTGCCTGACAGTCTTGGGCATAATCATGTTCTTTACGCTGTATATATCGTTAATAATTGCTAACGAAAATCCTCCATCGGATGACGCAATGTTTCGTATGATCCAAAAGACTTACGGAGTTGATGTTACACAATATTCTCCGGATGTATTATATAAATCATATGATACAAATATTCGCGAGGATTATTGGGCTATGCTTTTAAACATTAATACTTCAAACAACGATGAGCTTTCGCTCGACTACACGCATACAGAACAAAAATCCTCTATAGAATTGCAAAAATATATTTCTCGGTTTTGGTTCGATGATATTATTGTTCCAGAAAATCTACATTGGAATATTTTCGAACATACAGAACATAATAATGGGGCAATTGGATGCTTGGCGGTTTCAGATAACTTCAAATATATTCTTGTTATTTACGACCCATAAGTCCGTATACCATTTATATGAGTTTTCACAACCGAGACGAAGCTGATAAGCTTCGCCTCGGTCAAAGACATTCGTCTATGACAATGCGGCGTGGCGAGAGCAACGAGCGGCTGCCTGCATGGAAAGAATGTTGTGCATATGACGCGGGCAAGCGATGAGCTGCACTTCTTCTACGATGCGCAGAACCGTCCGGCGGTGGTGGTGTACAATGGCACGGCGTATGCGTATGTCAAGAGCTTGCAGGGCGATATTGTTGCAATTCTGGATGAGAATGGCAATACCGTCGTTAGCTACGGCTACGATGCGTGGGGCGCGCCGCTGTGGTGTACTGGCGAGCTGGCAGAAACGCTGGGCAAGGTGCAGCCGTTCCGCTATCGCGGGTATGTGTTTGACGAGGAAACGGGGCTGTACTATCTGCGGAGTCGGTACTACAATGCACAGTGGGGACGGTTTGTTAATGCGGATGCAATTCTGTATGCAACTACTATTGCAGCAAGCTTTAATCAGTATTGTTACTGTAGCTGTGAACCAATAAGACACAAAGATTCTAATGGGTATCGAGCTTCACGGCATGAGCCTCAAAGCATCCAAAAATGCGAATGTTATAATGGGATGCCGCGTAGTGAAAGAATTGATTCTTCATCATTAACAGCGCCATTATTCTATAATCCGGCTACGGATAGTCGTGGCTTCAATGATGTGGAGTGTAGCTTATTGTATGAAGAACATTATATCATTTCTTTATCAAACGAGGAAGCTTCAACTCTTAGCAAGGGAATTATCAGAAATATTGAAATAATGAATCTAATTGACTCGATAAGGCTTTCTGTTGCAATAGGGACTTTAGCAAGTGGAGTAAGCAGTCTTTTTTCTCTTAGTTATATGCCGAGTCTTGCAGTAGGTACAGGAACGACTGTCGCAAGTAGTGTCTGGTCATATGCGACAGGGCGTGATCCGTCTGATGGTTATATTGCACCTCAGAACATTCACATCTCTATTGCGCACTATGATGCAAGTGCTATAGCCCCTGGATTCGAGTATATTATATTTAAAGTGAGTTCAGAATATAGTAATATGCTGAATTCCGATTGGAGCTATCTGGACGGAAAACAAAGTTCCGAATATGATACGATGGATGCGATTTGCGATATTTTATGGTTTGACTGTTTAGATTAACTGAAAGTGAGGAAGATGTATGCGAAAATGTGCAGACTATCACTATTTTAAGCATACCCTTAAGCAGGCATATTCAAAAGGTTGGATTCAATGCCCACGTTGTGGAAAGCTATGTAAAGCCAATCCCATAGGGGTGCAACTTATGACTATACCATGTTTGAGCTTAACTTTTGTAATGATAGAACCAATAATGCCAACAATAAAAAATATGATAAATAAAGGGTCATATTGGTATCCTTTTTTCATAATGCTATTAGCTTTATTGTCTTGCATTCCAACATTTCTTGTGGATTGTATTTATATGCGCTTTTTTATGCCATTTAAAACTGTACCAGAGGAAGAATTAAAGGCTTATCATTATAGTGGTTTTCAAAGAAACAGTCAATAATCGTCGGTGGAAAAGAAGCCAATGTAAACGTTGAGTAAAATTGAAACACACGAATTGATGCTAATTTGTGGTAAAAGCGCAGCTGACTATGCTAAATATTCTTCTGCAAGAGACAATAGGCACACTTTTTAACATAAGTTGCGCGGCGACGTCACCATGACTGAAGTCACCGCCGCGCAGTTCTTTATATAGTCCCCTGCCGGAATGGATGCGGAGAATCAATTGTCAAGCTGAGAAAAATCACCAGCGTTTCGTAGAATTATAAACGAACGCTGAATTGAGGATTATCGCGAAGAAATACGCACCGTCATCCAAAAGTAACCTTTCAATTTCATACTCTACCAAGGTACAGCAGAGCCGTTCGGGAGACCGAGTGGCTTCTCTTGTGCCGAAAAAGCGTCATGCAAACCCATGGCGCTTTTTTGTACGCTTTTTTACGGCGAGAGAAAGGAGGGACGCCATGGAAGCGACTATTCAGACCATCATGGAAGCGGCGCTGCAGCAAGGAATTTGGGCGGCGCTTTATATTTATCTTTTTTTCCGAATGCTGAAAGAAAATGCAGCGCGGGAAGAAAAATATCAGGCGATGATTGACAGCCTTAGCACAAACATCGCGGAGGGAATCGAGGACATTCAGAACCGACTGGATGCACTCACAAAATAACAAACGATTAATTTCAATAAATATTCAAAAGGAGTACAATGAAACACATGAATTACAATGCGGCGGAAAATCAGCCGCACAAATATGCACGCCCCGTTACGCTGGACGAGATGAACCGGATGCCGGGGCAGGAAGAATACGAACGCCGAACGCGCACGAGCAAGGTGTTTTCCTTGGGGCGCGGGCTTTATCAGGCGGTGATGTACCCGGAAGCGGTGCATTTCCGAGACAAGAACAGCGGAAAACTGGAAGAAATCGACAACACACTGATGCCGATTCAGGATTCGGCATGCGGCGTGTATCTCACGAATCGCAACAACGATGAACTGAAGGTTGAATTTCATGGTGCGCAGGACGCGGCGATGGTTCTGCTGCGCAATGAGGATGACTGCTACCTCGGCTGGAAACTGGATGGGGCGCAGGACGTTCAGCCGAAGGTTGTGGACTTTGCGCGTCCGCAGGAGAGCAAACGCGACTGCCGCCGCGCGGTGCTGGCGCAGCTGGACGGGGAAGTGGTGTATGAGGACATTTTCCCGGATGTGAATCTGAACTGCGCGGTTCAGGCACTGCGCTTTAAGGATTCCTTTACGTTCAAAACGCCGGAAAGCGTGCGGAAGCTGTCGTTCCTGCTCTTTACGCCGGAAATGCAGACGGAAAAGCAGGCAGACGATTCGATTCAAGTGACGGCATCGGATGGCAGAACGGCATTTCTGCTGCCGCGGCCGTTCCTGCAATCTGCAGAAGCGGAGGACGAAATCGGCGGCGTGCAGGTGGACATGTCGGCGACGGATGAGCCGTTTACATGGCGCGTGACGTACACGCCGGACGAAAAATGGCTGCAAAAGGCGAAATTCCCGGTTGTGCTGGATCCGGCGGTTATCACGAAGAACCATTCCAGTGCAATGGAAGACAACTTTGTGAGCAGCAAAAAGGCGGATGAGGTACAGAGCTACGGCGCAACGGGGATGACGGTGTCGTACAACAGCGGCAATTGGGGAACCAGCCGCTCGTTTATCAAGTTCCTTCCGTCGGGATTGCCGGAAATTGATTCGTCGTATTACATCACGAAAGCAATTTTCAATGTCAAAACGAAGACGGCTCCGACAACGAAGGCCTCCGTCTACCTGAAAGAAGTGCTGGGGGACTGGAACAGCCAGACCATCACCTACAACAACGCCCCGGCGCTGAACGACAAAACGCTGGATTATCAGTACATGGGGGCGAACAGCACATGGTATAACTATGATATTTCCAACTTGGTTCGCAAGTGGTACGGCGGCGAAAACTACGGTTTCGCGCTGGAAGCGAACACGAGCACCTACATTACGCTTTACACCAGCGACCATGCGTATTATCAGCCGTATGTGACGATTAACTACGTCTCTCTGGCAGGCTTGGAAGACTATCTGGTCTATGAAGATCAGGATGTTGGGCGCGCGGGCGTTGGTCATGTCAGCCTCTACAATGGCAATCTGATCTTTGAACGGCAGGACACGTCCAGCAGCGGAAACCGGATGCCGGTATCGGTCAGCCACGTCTACAATTCGTGCTACCGTCAGGTGGATGCGTTCGGGGCAGGCGCAGGCTGGAAAATGAACATCCAGCAGACGCTGCACAAGGAAACGCTGACGGACTCGGATGGCAGCACAACGTTCTATGTCTATATGGACGGCGATGGGACGCGGCACCATTTTCAGCAGACATCCGGCGAATGGCAGGATCAATCGGGTCTGGGAATGAAGCTGAGCTTTACAGACAGCACAGCTGTGATTGTTGACCGGGATCATAACAGCATGACGTTTGACCTGCCGACGGAGGAGTTTGCGGGCGACTACGAACACGTCGGGATGCTCAAAACAATCGCGGATTCCTGCGGCAATACGATGCGCATTACGGCTTCGGGCTGCATTGTCAGCAATGTGCAGGACGGCATCGGCAGAAATACGGTTTTCGCGAATGAAAACAACCGCGTCAGCACGATTTACACTCCCGGCTATGGGGAACAGGGCACCTGCGGATTTGAGTATGATGCAGTGAATCACCTGACGCATGTGTGGGAACTGGCTGGTGAGTCCGGCACAGAAGATTTGTATTATACCTATGATGACCGCGGACTTCTGACGTCCGCAGTCAACTGCGACGGCGTCAAAGTGACATATGAGTATTACACGACCCGTGAGCCCTTCCGCGTGAAGCGCGTTCGCATGACTGGCGGCGATGTGTGTGCGTATGACCGTACCTATGCGTATAAGGACTGCCTGACGGTAGTCACGGACAACCTGAGCGGCAAGAAGCTGTTCTATCATTTCAATGATTACGGCAACTGCATCTCTGTGAATGACCAGCTGGGATATGCCTGCTTTGCGAAATACACGGACAGCAATCCGATTAACCATCCGGAAACGATTTCCAAGATGCAGCGCAGCGTGGTGAACTTCCTGAATGGTCACAACATGCAGACGGCAGGCATCTGGACGAATGAGAGCCTCGATGGGACTGGCACATACAGCTATGCGACGGATGCGCACTACATGGGCACGAAGTCGCTGAAAATGGTCAAGACGAATCAGACGGGCTGGATGACGACCCGCCAAGATGTGACGCTGCCGAAGGGAAAAGCCTATACGCTTTCTGCATTCTTTCAGACGCTTGCGGATACCGTGGCGCAGCTGCGTGTTACCTACAAAAACAGCGACGGCAATGAGGTTGCGGTGGATAGTTTGCCGCAGTGCAGCAAGGGCGAATGGGGACGCATGAGTGTGAGTTTCTCGCTTCCGGCAGACAGCACCAGCGACAGTGCAACTGTTCGCTTGATGGCGGGCGGGGGCGCAGGAACGGTCTGGTTTGACTGTGCGCAGCTGGAAGCGGGCGAAGTCGCCAATCGCTACAATATGCTGACGAATGGTGACTTTACGTTTAATTGCGGCGCACATCCCACAGGCTGGAGCAAAAACAGCTCCAATACCAGTGAAGATATGGTGTATGCCGATTGCACGGGCAGCAAGCCGGAAGGACTTTCTGCAAATACGATGCGCTTGTATGGTACTGGGCGTACCAAGTATGCGGGTATCTATCAGGATATTCCAATCAGCGGCAGCAAGGGCGACGTGTTTGTAGCAGGCGGGTGGTCGCTGAACTTCTCCAAGCCGCGCAAGGGGGAGGACTTCCGCTATAACATCCGTGTGGCGTTCTTGAAAGCAGGCACATCGTCCACGCGCGTGAATACGTCCTCGATCGAATGGAGCGAGGAATGGACGGATTGGCAGTTTGCTGCCGGCCCGGTGGTTGCACCGTGCGATTATACATCCATTCGCTTCAACGTGGACTACGAGCGCAACATCAACTATGCTGAATTTGGCGGCTTGTTCCTGCACAAGGAAGAATTCGGTCAAACGAATGTGTATGACAGCAGGGGCAATGTACTTTCCGCGAAGCATGCAGCCAGCTTGCAGGATGGTGCAACCTATGATGCGTTCGACAATATCCTGACGTACTTTCAGCCGGGGCGTTCTGCTGCGGTGAAAACCGTGATGGAATGGGGCGAAAGTGATGAGGAGAAGAAGAAACATCTGCTGCGCAAGTCTACCAGCCCACTGGGGACAGTCAGCGAGTATACCTACGATGATTATGGCAATCAGCTGACCACGAAAACAAGCGATGGCACGGCGTTCATGCAGACCACGACGGTCTATGATGAGCAGGGCAATCATGTAAAACAGCAGATAGATGCCCGCGGCATGGCAGAAACTCGGCAGACGGATGATGAGCTGGATACGCTGCAATCAGTTACGGATGCCCGCGGACAGGTGCTGCACTATACTTATGATCGCAATCGCAGGGTAACGAAGGCTTCGACGACGGCAGACGGATGCGAATACACCAATACGTTTGCGTATACCAAGGATAAGCTGACGCAGGTGAAACACAATACGTCCGATAATGCTTCGGAAGATGTTGCCTATACGCTTGCATATGATGCAGTCGGACGGCTTGAATCCGTGAAGGTTGGCACACAAACGCTGGTCGAAACGGCTTATCAGGCGGATGGCATGACGGAAAGCGTCACCTATGGCAACCGTGGACAGGTATGCTACACATATGATGACTTTAAGCGCATTGTTGGTATGCGCTATGATGACGATACGGATGACCGCTTCCAGTATACCTACGGCGCAAACGGCGAAGTTGCACGAGTGAAGGATTGCGCGCGCGACGTTTCGGTGCTGAGCGAATACGATGCTGCCAATCGTCCGCGCCGAAAGACGGTGCTGGAAGGCGACAAGCATGCGTATACGGGCGAACTGGTCTATGATGCGTATGATAATGTAAAGACCTTCAAGGAACAGGTCGGGGAGAACCGAGAAAAATACACAACTACTTTTACGCACGATGAAGAAAACCGTCCGACGCTGATGACGTTTGGGGACAACCAGACGGTGACGTATACTTATGATGGACTCGGACGAGTAAGTGAACGCAGCGCAAATGCAGGCGGAACGGCTGTGACAACGGCGTACACCTATCTGGACGGTGCATATGGCAGCAACAGCACGACGCCGCTCGTTCGCACGATGACGCAGGCGGGGACTGAACTGACCTATACATATGATGAAACGGGCAATATCACGGGCATCAGCGACGGTCAGCAGGAAATTACCTATGTGTATGACCTGCTGGGGCAGCTGATTCGGGTGAACGACCCGTATGATACGACGGCTGGCACTGCGGGTACGACGTGGGTGTTTGCCTATGACCATGGCGGCAATATTCAGCAGAAAACGGCGTATGCGTACACGACCGGCAGCGTCGGTGCGGCTGTCCAGTGCGACACGTTCGCCTATACGGATACGAACTGGAAGGATAAGCTGACGGCGCTCAATGGCGTGAACATTACTTATGATGAGATTGGCAATCCGCTGTCGGATGGCACTTGGCAGTACAAATGGGCGCAGGGGCGGCAGCTCCGGGGAATGCAGAAGAGCGGCGAAGAGGTCGCCTTTGCATATAACGCGGATGGTCTTCGTGTTCAGAAAACGGCGACTTCCACCGGTACGACGAAGTACATCATGCACGGCCGCAATCTGGTTCACCTTATTCGCGGCGACGAGAACCTGCATTTCTTCTATGATGCGCAGAACAAGCCTGCAATGGCGATTTACAACGACACCGCGTATGCGTACCTGTACAACCAGCAGGATGATGTTGTCGGCATGGTTGACAGCGAAGGGCAGTTGGTGGTAAAATATCAGTACGATGCTTGGGGTCAGCCAATCAGTACAGGAGGTGCATTAGCGGAGACGCTGGGTGCGCTGAATCCCTTCAGGTATCGCGGCTACATCTACGACGAGGAAACGGGTCTCTACTATCTGCGCAGCAGATATTACAACCCGAAGCTGAGCCGATTCATCAATGCGGATGATGTGGAAGCGCTGGGCGCTGATGGCGACATCAACGGCTACCAGCTGTTCAACTACTGCATGAACGACCCGGTGAACCGTCGAGATGAAGCGGGTTCGTGGTCGCTGCCGAACTGGGCGAAAGTGGCGATTGGCGCGGCGCTGATTGTTGGCGCGGCAGTAGTTGCTACGGTTGCAACAGGCGGTGTCGCTTGCTTTGCCTATGGCGCTGCGATTGGTGCGGCGAAAGGCGCGGTATCGGGCGCGATTGGCGGAGCCATTTCAGGCGCAATCGAAAGCCGAATCGCGACGGGAAGCTGGGACGGCGCTCTTGAAGCGGCGATTGATGGTGCCGCGGATGGTTTCCTTGGCGGCGCAATCGGCGGCTTTATTGTGGGTGGTCTCACCAGTCCGAATTGCTTTGTTGCTGGTACACCGATTCAAACGGAGAACGGCGCTGTACCAATTGAAGAAATTGTACCGGGACAGCTGGTGTGGGCAGAAAACCCTGACACGGGCGAATGCACGCTAAAGCGAGTAGTCCAACTCTTCCGGAATGAAAAGTACGAACTGGTTCATGTGCAGGTTCGTGGCGCAACGATTACCACTACGGCGGGACATCCCTTTTTCGTACAGGGACAGGGCTGGATTTTCGCTAAGGACCTGAAGGTCGGCTATCAGCTTAAACTGTTGAGCGGCGGCACGTCGCTTGTTGAAGCCGTTGAATGGGAAGAACTTTCCGAGCCTGTTACGGTTTATAACTTCGAGGTTGAGGAGTTCCATACTTACTTTGTTGGAATCCATGGCTTTTTGGTACATAATCTATGTGTGCAAAAAACTGTCGCAGGTGACCATAATGGATACTCCGCGAGAGTGTCTGTGGGCGGTGAAGCTAACCGCCATGCTCCACATGCTCATATATTCTACAAGGCAGAAAAAATTGCCAGTGTTGATGATATGGGAAATATATTGGTGGGGAAATTAGATAGAGCAGGAAAGAAGTTTGTTAAACAGAATATAGTGCAAATCGCCGACGGTATTCACAAATATTATAAATAATGTATAACCAAAGGAGAAGTGAACATGGATATTAATAAGCTTGCACTAGAACTGCAACAAAATCAATCTGTTCGGCAGAAAATATATGCACAGTATATGAACAATCAAGACGACTTTTTCTTTCAGAATTTTCATGGCATACTGGAAGAAAAAGTCTTGTTTGAATATCTACAACATGCTCAAAAACATAAAAAGCTGATGAAACTGTTGCCGGCAATTTTGTGCTTTTCTACGCAGACGACCTTATCGGCGCGTGTTATTCGGAAAATCCAGCGCCTTCCTATAAGTGCCCGAAGAAACTGCGTGTTCTCACTTGCTCACTGCGAGCTTTCTGTTTTTCAAGCTTGCGTTTTGTTCTCAATTGTGCAAGAAATGGAACTATTCTGCTTCATTCTGGACGATATGCTCCGAAAAGAAATCTATTCACTTGCCGATGTTCAGTTGCTTGTCGGCTTCGCAAAAGGCATCAACAAATTGGTGATTCAGGACGTGCTTGCGCAGATTGAGAAGGAGCAAATACCCTTGAAAGCAAAAGAAAAGGTACAATGGCTTAGGGTGAAGGTAGGAATAGAGAAAGAAGAAAGCTCCTACTGAGTGGAGGAAGCATATGTTAGGAATTACTTTTTCCGCAGAAGCAGAACCATCAGCTGCCGAGCGAATTTCCGATTGCTTTCAGTATTTTGAATCGCGGATGGACGTGATTCGTCTGGCGAGATACTGCAAAGTGCTGGACAGCATCAAAATTATTCTTTTCACTGCGCCGGATGAAAAAGAGCGGAAGCACATCAGCTTGAAGTGGCGAGAGGCGGAAATTTGCGTCAGGCTGGACGGTGATACCTTCATGAAAGCCTCGCAGGATGAACAGCGGGACATGGTGAGAGCGGCGATTACCCGGGCGCTGGAAATCATCCGAGATCGGAGCGAGGTGAAGAACTTCCGCTTTGAGTGCAAATCGCTGCTGTATGACATGTTCCCGGATGCGTACATGACGCCGTTTATCTTTTCAACCGAATCGGAATCACCGGCAGCACAAATGATCATGGACAACTTCTGCCTAATCGAAAAGAACATGCGGGTTACATCGCTTGCGAAGTATACGGACGCACTCGACAGCATCGGCATCATTCCAGAATGTCTATCAGAAGAATTTTTACGCACATTCGGTTGCGGCAAAGACCGCAAATATATCAGCTGGAAGCATCGTTATGCGGATATTCGGCTGCATGTTCCGTTCCTGCCTTTTGTGCAGGCGCCGAAGAAAGAGCGGATGGAGCGGTGCAAGCAGATTATCCGCGATTCGCTGGAAGTTGTTGCGGCGCGGTGTCGGGCGAAGAAACTGCGGTTTGATTTGGATGCGCTGCTGCGTGACCTTTTCCCGGAGGAAGCGGCTTCAATGATGCAGGAGAAGAAATAGAGAATTACAAAAGCCAACACGGTGAACAAGAAAACTGGGTGGCTGCCTCTCGATATAGGAGGGCAGCCACTTCTATAAATAACAGGAGGTCGTATGCCAAACATTTCATCCTCCGAGCTGATTGCGCAGTTCCAAACGGCGCTGCGCGATGGCTGGGGGTACATCTACGGCGCGTCGGGCGAAATCTGGACGCAGGCACAGCAGAACGCCGCGAGCCGTGAACAGACAAAGAAATATGGTCAAAAGTGGGTCGGACACCGCGTGGCGGACTGCTCCGGCCTTTTTGCGTGGGCGTTTCGGCAGCTCGGCGGGTACTGCTATCACGGCAGCAACACCATGTTCCGCCGTTACAGCAGCGCATCCGGCAGCCTGTCCGCCGGGAAACAAACCGATGGCGAGCCGCTCAAACCCGGCACTGCCGTCTACAAATTCAACGCCTCGGAGGGGTATCACCACGTCGGATTGTACATCGGCGATGGCGCGGTCATCGAAGCCAAAGGCACGGCGTATGGCGTGGTCAAGTCGAAAATCGGCGGCGGGTGGACGCATTGGGGCGAACTGAAAGGCGTGGATTACGCCGAGAAAGAAGAACAAATTGCAATGAGTGAAACGAAATTGGCGGTCGTGACGACGGCCTCCGGCAGCCTGAACATGCGAAAAACGGCGAGCAAGTCCGCCGAAGTGATTGCGAAAATCCCGCAGGGCGCGACCGTAACTGTTCTTATGGAAGCGGATGAGTGGTGGCGCGTGCAGTACAAAAACAGCACCGGCTGGTGCGCGGCGGAGTTCCTCACGAAGCAGGAAAACGCGGATAATCAGGCGCGGATGAGCATCCAAATCGTCGATAGCGCCGGAAACGTGTTTGAACCTGTGGGTGATTTTACGGTGAAGGTGGCGAACGCAGATGTGGGCGATTCTTGAACAGCTGCGCGACCACGCAACAACCATCGTTGGGCTTGTGACGGCGCTGACGCTGATGTACAGCTGGTTCCGGAAGCCGATGAAGCAGCTGATTGCAAGGGAACAGCAGCAGGAGGAAGATCTTGCGATTCTGACGTGGGCGTTTTTGCAGAATGCGCATGACAATTATACGCGGCAGGGGTGGTGCACTGCCGCGGAAAAAGAGCAGGTGCTGAATATGCACAAAAGTTACGCGGCAAAAGGACGAAATCACCTGTCCGCAAGCTATGAGCAGGACATTCTTGCTCTGCCTGAAACGCCGCAGGAAGGGAGGCAGGGCAAATGACGAAGCAGAAAGCATACGTCCAGTTCAGCAAACGAATTGTTCTTTTGGTCACTATTGCAGTGACAGTGATTTCGCTGCTGGCGGTGGTGCTGTGCTTTTTCCGCAGCGACACCGAAGCGCTGATTAGTACGGTTCGGACGTACATCAATTACGCGACGATTGTTTTTGCAGCGTACAGCGGCAACTCGGTGTTCGAGAAGTGGCTGACGCAGGGGAAGAGCGCTGATGCGGCTGAAGCGTAAGGCAATATTCCTTGCAGCAATTCTTGTAAAATATCAAAAGTGCCCATCAGCAGTCGTGCTATTCGCCGCCTGCTGATGGGCATTTTTGCTTATTCCTTTTGAGCAGCAACACGTTTGGTATCCATTGCCAAAGTTGCCATCAGCAGTTTCCGCGATTCTTCTTGGAAGCCAATCAGTTCATTCCAATTGCTGCTTTTTACGGCGGTAATCAATTCCTGCCTAATTTCCTCGTTGGGAATGAATGCCGTTTCGGAATCCTCGTTATATCCCAAATAGCCAAGGTGAATCAGGTAAGTAATCACATCATCTTTACTTGCAATTTTTGCCGGGTCATTCTTAAACGTTGCCGTGTTGACCGCTACTTCTGCGCCAGAAAGCATTTCAATGATGGCAGTCTTTAAAGATGAAGATTTCTGCTGCAAAATTGCATAAGGCAATTGATACTATTTCCAGATTCGCCTGCGCTATCTGCTTGCACCTTTTCCGTTCTGGCGTCCGGTCGTTCCATTTAGCGTAGCGCTGCTACGCTGCATTTCACTCCCGTTAGCCAGAACGAAAAATTCGCGGCGCATATTAGCGCATTCTCATCTGGAAATAGTATGAAATGCTAATCAAGACGAAAAAAATGGCTTTTAAGTTGCGATTTCTGGATTTCCCGCCATCATCAGCATTGGCTTATGAAAAAAGATATATTCTTTTGCCATTGACGGTGCATCCTGCGCTGTTCTTCATGCCCGCACCTCACGATACTTCCGCTCCAGTCCTTCCGTTTTCTCCCGAATTTCCTCTGCAATCTGTTTGCATACTTTTGCCGTCATTCCAGCCGCTCGCCCTACCGCTAATACTTCCGTCATGCCGGGGTCACGCCCATTGCCATTCACCGTGGTCGTGTGTTCACCATAATAGGTTGTACTCCAAGTTAAATCGTAAGCGGGCGACGGATGCCAGCAGTCATACTGTGCATCGTACAGCCAGCTGAAATTTTTTGCGTGATCATCCAGATTGTGGGCGAACACATTAAAGCACATGCGGCGGTACATCTGCTCCAAATCCTGTGAATTGCTGCGGGATAAGATGCTTGTCAGCTTCATGAGCGCGTTGTAATCCAGCGAGGGCATACGCCAGTCCAACTCCAAAATGGCAGCTGCTGTCAGCATATGGCGTCGGATGATGCGACTGCTGTGCTGCTCCCGGTCGAAACGGCGCACAGCAAAATAGCCGCTGCACTGCTTGGACGGCATCAGCCGCGTTTCCGGCACGACAATGCTGCAATCGGCAGCGCAATCCATGTACTCCTTTTCCATGAACCCTGTATCCCGCATATCGCCAGAAGCAGGAAACTTGATAATCCACTCCGCTGTCATCACCTTAGGACGCGCGCCGCCGCTGCTGCCGCCCATCTGGAACAGCGCATCAAGGTCGCAAACATCCTCGTGATGAAGAACAGCGCGGCACTTTTCGGCGAGTTCGTCCCAATCATAAAGCGATTCTTCCCGATGCACGTCCCACGCCGGACGGTATGTCAGCGCGCCCATGCCGGAGTCACCAACGATAGCAAGGCGTTCCAACGGCGTTACATCTTCAGCGACTAATCCGCGAGCGCGCAGCATTCTGTTTACCAGCAAGCGCCCCCATGCATCCGGCAAGCTGTCGGCAAACACGCCCAACAATCCCTGAAAATGCGTTGCAGTCGGCAAAAAAACTTTCTGCTTAACCGGCAGCGAAAAAGGACTGATGGCAAAGCCTGTTTCCAGCCATTCATCCGAATAGGCAAAGGCAACACGACGGTCAGCGGTTTCCGCCAGCGTGCCTACGAATCGGTCATCCAGAAACACCTCAACCTTGCGTTCTTTCACGGAGAACCTCCTCAATGCTGGCATATTCCACATTGCTGAACAGGCGGCGAAGCTCGTCTGCGCAGTCCAGCGCGACACACAGCTTGGTCAGTGAAATCAGGGAGATTTGCCCATGACATTCAAAACGCTTGATGCTGCCGTAGCTGACATTGCTTTTCTCGCTCAGCTGAAGCTGTGATAAGCCGCGGCGTTTCCGAATCTGCGCAAGACGCTGGGCAATAGCAAGATCAGTTTCCTCCGGCGTTTCCCATACGAAGTTCATAGCATCCTCCTGCGGATAAAATATTAGATATATCAGCGATATTATTGCGAAATGGATAAAGTATTATCCACAATAATTATATCATGCGAACACAAAGGATGCAAGGGGGAAGGTAACGAAAACGCCCGTCAGTCGATATGGTCATTTCACCTCCGAGTTTCCATTGAAAACTTGATACAATTACTATGCTACATTTCAATGAACATACTATATAAATACAAAAAGTGAAATGTGTCAAACGAGAAGATAACAGGCCGTTCGGACGGCGTAGCACGATAATGTGAAAAGCCATCAAGGGCGCAGTCAGTATCAGATATTAGTCCGGAAACGTTTTGAAAGTTCAATGGAAGTCTTTTTCAGCATCAATGAAGATTTCTGACACAAAACTGCATTGCTATGCCGAACACACAATAAGCACATCCGACAGGAAAATGAGAAATACACATACAGAGTAAAATCAAGCCGATAAAATCAAAAAAACTGATTTATTCTGTTGTATTTCTAACGGTTTTGTGCTATACTATCATTGAGATTTGAGGAGGTGGGTTTAGTGCTCATTAAATTTCAGTTCAAGAACTATCGCTCTTTTCGGGATGAGGCTGTACTTTCTATGGAGGCTTCTGGACTCAGTCCGTTTAAGGAATGCTTGATTCCAATGTCGTCCACGATTAAGCTGCTTCCTGCCGCTGCAATTTACGGAAAAAATGGTGGAGGGAAAAGCAATGTGATTCGTGCCTTTTGGCTTGCCGTACAGTTTATCCGCAATGCACAGCGAACGCAGCATGAACGTGCGGAAATTCCTGTAACACCTTTTGCACTGAATGATTATTCCGAGAACGAACCTACGGAATTTGCATTTGAATACGTTTCAAGTGGCATCAGGTATTACTATGGCTTTTCTGCCACACGGAATAAAATCCATTCAGAATACCTATATCATGCCCCCAAGGGACAAAAAGCATTGGTCTTTTCTCGTGATGGACAAAATTTTTCCTTTACAGAGGAAAAAAGCAAACGTGCCTTAATTGGTGAAATGGTTGCTGAAAATCAGCTGTTTTTCTCTGTGGCCTGCACTATGAATGACGCAGCTTGCATTGCTGCGATGCGGTGGTTCCGTAATCAGGTGTTTTTTTCACGAGACTATTCCGATATACCACGTCAGCTAATTGAGTATTCCGAGGATAAGAATATGCTGAAAGCAATTGCTGACTACGCAAAGGCGGCAGATCTGGGTATTCGTGATATACAATTTGAGTTCAACAGCAGCGAAATTAAAGACGATGAAACTTTGCCAAGTAATATTCCGGAAAAGCTAAAAAATGCTCTTGTGCAATTTATGCACGTTCTTGCCGAAACCTCCAACAACGGCGAAATTCATTTGAAAATGGGGGAAGTTTCTGCAAAAGCAAGTCATCAAGGCGAAAAACGCAACGGGCAGAAAGAAAACTATGAGCTTGAACTTTCTGATGAATCAGATGGCACACGAAAACTAATGGCACTTGCTCCTGCAATTGAATCTGCCTTGCGTATAGGCGGCATTTTGCTCGTAGACGAATTGGAACGAGAACTGCACCCAATGCTGGTGAACTATATCATTGCAAAGTTCCAAAGCAAAGCCTCTAATCCCAATGGCGCGCAAATTGTCTTTACGACACACAATACGGAGCTAATGAACCTTGAGCTGTTACGGAAGGATCAGCTGTACTTTGTTGATAAACATGACAAAGATGGCACATCTGAGCTATATAGCCTTAGCGAGTTTTCAACCCGCACAACCGATAACATTCGAAAAGGGTATCTTGTAGGCAAATACGGTGCAATACCAGATGTTGAAATCGAGGAGGTACAGTAAATGCCACACCAAATCAGAGAAAGCAAGAAGTACATTGTGGTATTCTGTGAAGGCGAAAGTGAACAGGTCTACATGGATTTTCTGAAAAAAGAATTTCGTGATGTTGCTGTTATCAAACGTGTAAACACTACTGGCTTATTTGCAGAAGCTGATAGAATATTCAGAAATAACAAAAAATACATAGACAATGCTGAAGTAACAGATGAAATTTGGTTCTTTTTCGACGTGGAAACAAAGGATGCTGACTCGTGGGACGTACGCATGAGAATTATTAAGCGCCTTCGCTCATTGCGCAAAAAGCCCGGTATCCGGATTAGACTGCTGATGACTACCGGCTGCATCGAGTATTGGTTGATGCTGCACTACGAATTTAGCGTACCGCCAATTCAAACAGTAGCCGAGAAGAAACGAGTTATGGAACGTTTGCTCACCAAGGTACCTAATTATCGAAAAGGTGATGCTGATGTAACAGCGGAAATTGCACAAAACTACCGAACGGCAGTCGTTAATGCGCGGCAGACAGTTGAGAATCTGCTGAATCATGGGCTTCCAAGTTTGGCGGATACAGATGAGCGAAACCGCTGGCTTTGTCAAAAGTGCTTGACCTTTTCAAATGTTTACGAGGCAATTGACTTTTTAACCAGTTTATAATTGAGAAGATATTCAGTGCCGCAGGAACTTCCTGACGGCACTGAAAACGCCCGTTGGCAGTCGTGCTATTCACCGCCTGCTGACGGGCATTTTGCTTATTCCTTTTCGTACTTTTCAATCAGGCACTGATGCTGTTTGCTGTCCCTGTCATAATTGATACCGACCAGCAGAATCTCGCCCGTGTAATCCAATATCGAAGCTGGATAATCCTTCTCCCTGATTTGCTGCAAAGCAGTCCGGGCATTCTGATTCCATTTCAGCTCTACAATCAATGCCGGATAGTCATTCCTGTATTCAGGCTTCGGCACGAACACGAAATCGGCAAAACCTCGACCAGTCGGCAGTTCCCGGATGGGCTTGAAGTAATACTGCATCGCGCTCAAATACGCAATTGTCAGCACACTGCTCAGCGAGTTCTCATTATGATACTGAATGACAGATGTGTACTCGTGGTGGATTTTTTCAATCTGTGCGGCAACGGCTGCACCGTCCATGTCCAGCGTCGCATCCAGCAAGCGCTCGGATTCCTGCTGAAAGGTTATCATTTCATTCCAACGCTTGCTTTCAACCGCCATCGTCAGCTCCTGCCGAATTTCTTCGTTCGGGACAAACGCTGTTTTTCGATTCTGATTATATCCAAGATAGCCCAAGTGAATCATGTAGGTTAGCACATCGTCCTTGCTTGCGATACTGGACGGATCATTCGTGAAAACTGCCGTATCCACCTTGACCTCTGCACCCGAAATTATCTTGATAATGGCGAATTGAAGCCCGTCATAATTCATGCTGATTAGCGGCACGATGGCATCGCTGGAAGCTGTTTCTGCCCAATAGTTCTTGAAATCTCCATGCAGCATCGCGCTGACGATTGCTCTTGGATTATAAACCTGAGTATCTTTCAGCAGATAGCCGTCGTACCAGCTTTTTACTTCACTAAAGTTTTGATGATATTTTTCGGTCAGCTTCTTGACTTCAACTTCAGTAAATCCCATGTATGGTGCCAATCTGCTCGCGCTGAGCATGGTAAACTCATCAAAGTTATTCAGCCCAGATTGTGACTTTTCCTTCCTGAGGGGAAGAATACCTGTCAGATAAGCCAGCAGAATGTACTTTGTCGGTTCGGTGCCTTTGAACATGCTTCGCAAAAAAGTAATATAGCTGTCTTGCACTTGGCTGTTTGCAGCCGGGTCGCGAATCAAGGCATCCCATTCGTCGATTATAATGATGAATTTCTGCCCTGTTTTCTCTCTGATTCTCGAAAGCGCATCTGATAAATGAGACACTTCAGAAGGCAAAGCGGTCGGATAGATTTCTCGTAGTTCAGCCAGCACGCTGCTCGTAATGTACGCTACAACATGAGCCGCGTCACCGCAGTTTGCCAGAAACCACTGAACGTCAATGTGAATCACGTCGTATTTGTTCAGATGCTTCTTGAAGTCATCAGACTTGCTGATTTCCAATCCAGCAAACATTGCTTCCGAGTCGCAGCCCTTGCTGTAATACGCCGTCAGCATATTGGCAGTGATGGACTTCCCGAACCGTCGCGGACGGCTGTTGCAGATATAACCTTGCAGTGTATTTAAAACCTTATTGGTGTACTGGATGAGTCCGCTTTTATCCACATAAATTTCAGAATTTAAGGCAACCTGAAACGCAGAGTTATCAGGATTCACAAACACGCCCATGTGCTGACACACTCCCTTCCAGAGAATTCCTGCTGAGGTTAAAGCCTGCTTAACCTGCTCTTATTTTACCATTGATTTCGGGAAATAGCAAGGAAATCGGAGGACGGGTGGCAGCTTAATTTTCGTTCTTCACAGAGGAAAGGTGGTCTGCGTTCCTGCATCTCCTTTTTTCTGCTTCGCTCTCTAACTTCCTATCAGGTGCAATGCAAAACAAGTTCCCCAAAACATTTGCATTGCGGAAAGTTTTTCTGGAATTTCAGCAAAAACTATTGACGATATGGTCGGCAACACACGAATTTATATTTTTCAAATTACAATCAATGCTTTACTTTTGCTTTGTTATGATTATATACGCATTTTCGTCTAACAAATTCCGACGTTGGCGAAGGGGACTACCGCCTTTGTTAGCGTATCTAACACTTGTCTAACAGCACGGTTGGAAATTGCGGTTTTTTACGTTCCTTTGCCCACCATCGAAAACGTAGAAATCTGCTGGAAACGCAGGAAAATCGGGCATTACAGGGCAGTGCAGTTCTCTGAAAGGGAAGCGGTGAGCATCTCTCCTAAGAAGAAGCTCGCCTACCACCTTTTCGATAAATCGAAAGCGAGACTTCCATCGGAAACATACCCCATTGTCTTTCGCCAAGCTGCTGACACTTGGCGGAGCGGACACGAATCCCCGATGTCAGCGCGAACCATTCCCGTTAACGCAGCAGTCGAAAACCGACTGATGTGTTCATCAAAATGCTCATGAAATCATAATGAGCAGAGAGCCGAAAAGCTTTGAAATATCTAGGTTTTTCGGCACATGGTCCCGTACCTCAGTAGGATAGAGGGTCTGCCTCCTAAGCAGAACGTCGCGCGTTCGAATCGCGCCGGGATCACCATTTTTTGGAAATTTCCCCGTTTTGAGAGCAAGATGCTGCAAACCGCATCCTGCTCGAAAGACGGGGGGATTTTCTTTTTTTGCGAACTTTTCTCCTTGGAATCCTGCTAACAGAAAAAAGCCGCGTTAGCAAATTGCAAACATTTTGCGCAAATTTCTAACGCGGCATTTTGAGGGCTCCTGATTCTTTGCAAACATTGGTGAGCGACGGATGCAAGCATTTGTGAGCGACGCGGTTGCTTTTGCTGGTTTTCGGATGCTTTTTTCTGCCCACAACACGCCCGCGAAGGGACTTGTGCACGGGCACGAAGCACATCACCTGATTGTTTCCAGATGAAGCTGGTGGGACTTTTGCTAATGCTTCGAGAAGAGGTGTTAGCTGAAATCATCCGCCCGGTTGGATATTCTAACGTCGTTCGCCTTTGTTTGCAGGTGGCATTTCCCACCCTTTTGCGTAATAGATTTCAATTCCTTTCTGCATTGCATACTCAATCGTGTTTCGTGTGCCGCCTTTCGTTCCATTATATATCGCGATTACCCTCGCAGAATGATCCACCAACCATTCGGTTCGGCGCTGATAGGCACTCCTGCAAGCAGCTTCGCAGATGGTAACTTCATAGTCGGCCTGCTGCCGAAGCGCACGCTACCTTTCCTGCCATTCCGCGTCCCACCTCTTTTCAAAGTCAGGGTGCGACAGAACGCAAATCAGATGGACATCCTGATGAGATGAACGCAGCCTCAGAACAAGCTCCCCGGCCCAGATGTCTACGCCACGGGCCATACCCGTGAGGAATGTGCGAAAGCCTGCCTGATAAGCTGTCCAAATCTCTTTTAATCATGATAAATCGTAGCGTGAATTGCTCAGCAATTGGAATCTCATCAATGGTCACGACAAAGCCATGGTTCTCGAACTCATGAAAACGCTGAACAGCAAAAAGTAACAGCCAGCTGAGTGGAATTCCTCGCTGGCTGTTATTTCTTTAATTATAGGGTTTTTACTGATGTCAAGATTATATCCGTCAATCCAGAATCAACCCATCGTTTTTGACAGCATCTTCAACATGTTCACCATCTCCGGATTGCTGAGAATCTTCATCAACTGCTGAATATCCATTCCCGCGGCTTGTGCCTGGTCAGCCACCTGTGTATCAGCACCCTGCTCGCTTTCAACGCTCTCAGCGCCCTGTCCGCCGTAGAACGCTTTTTCAACCAGCTGTGCATTGGCCCTGCGGTTTTCATCGAGGATGTGGGAATACTGGTCTGTGACCATCTGCGCCTGCGCATGCCCCGAATCTCCCTGCACCGCCTTGATGTCGCCGCCGTTGAGTTTCAGCTTGTAGGTGATGCTGGAGTGCCGCAGGCTGTGGAACACAACAGGCGGCAGGTCGTTGTCCTGAATCAAATCCTTCATGGCCTTCCGAATCCTTGACGCCTCCGTAGGCAGTCCGTAGGGCGTGGCGATCACCAGCTGATAATTGGTGTACTCGCTTCCCAGCGCTTCTATGGTCGCGTCCTGCTCCATTTTCCAGGCCACCAGCATCTCAGCCACCGTCTTGGGGAGAAATACCTTGCGCGTACTGGTCAGTGTTTTGGGCTTCTTCAGCACCAGCACGGTCTTGTTCTTCGCGCCCTGTTCGGGAAATGTGACGAGGATATCCTTGGATTCCAGCGTACTCATCACGCTCTTGCTCACACGCTGCAATTCCTTGTTGACATAGATGTAGGCTTTCCCCGCCATGATGCTTTCTTCGGAAATGTCCACGCAATCCCACGTCAGCGCCAGCAGCTCCCCGATGCGCAGGGAGCACGCAAATGCGACGTTCATACAGAGCTTTAGCCGGTCATCCTTGCAGCAGTCAATGGCCTTGAAAAGCGTTTGCGCGTCCCAGATGTCGCGCTTCCTGCTTTCCTCCTTGGGAATGGTCGCGTAGCGGGCGGGATTCTTCTCGATCAAATCCCATTTTTCTGCCTGGTTGAAAGCGCTTCTGAGCAGATTGTGAACCTTACGGATGGTAGCCGGCGTCACCAAAGACGATGATTTTTTGTTTTTCCTGTTCGTCATTTTAGGAACGGCCGGTGTTTTGAGAAGCGTCTGGTAATACTTCTCCAGCGTTCTCGCCGTGATCTCCTTGAGCTTTACGCTTCCAAGCAGCGGCTCGATATAATGCCGGATCAGGGACATATTGCTGGTATACGCGGAGATCGACCACTTCGCCTTGCCATACAGCGAGACATATTCCGTCAGAAGCTCGGAGACCGTTGTGCAGTTTGGGATGGTGAAGGCGCCCAGCTGCTGGTTATACTCAATCTCTGTCTTTCTCGCCTTCGCCTCGGGCAGCGTCTTGAAGGTTTGCCATTTTTGCTTTCGGTTGCCCTGCTCGTCCACGTAGGAGTAGACCACGCAATATCTGTTGTTCCTTGAGATGATCGAAGCCATCGCGATTCCTCCTTATGCCTGGCCAATGGGTTCTATCTTACCGCAAGGAGCGGAGATCATCGTAGCGGATGAACCAGCTCTTGCCAATTTTCTTTCCCTGGATTTCCTGATAGGTGAGCATGCGGTATAGGTCTCGCTCACTCATATCCAGCAGGCTCGCCGCTTCATGAAGCGAGTAGTACTCTTTTCTCTGTTCCTCTGCCTTTTCAGTCAGTGCCTCCTGTCCGGGCGGCAGGGAGGCCGTCGGGGGAACCGAAACCTTTGTATACTGGGTTTGATTCCCGTACCATTGTTCAAAGCTCTCCCTGGTGACGCGCGGCCTGTTGGCGACTCGGATCGTCATAAGCTGGTCTTTGATTCTGTAGTGGAGCTTCCATGCTTCTCTCCGGTCGAGACCGAGCAGCCTGCCCATCTCGGGAACCGTCATGGACTTTTCTTCAAGGGGACGGTCGCGCTCACGATCCTTAGCGTTGCGATAGTGATCCTGATGCCTGTACCACTGATCAAAGGCTTTGCGGGGAACCCGCAGCCGGTAGTGAACCGTCACGGTTTCCAGCCCCGTTTGCTGCAAGAGATCATAAACGCTGCTCGTGGTAATCCCAAGCATATCAGCGATATCCTTGATCCCATAGGATTCCGTTTTCAGCCGTGCGCCGGGTTCCTCTCCGGTCACCTTGCGATAATGCGTCTGACCTGCATACCATTCTTCAAAGCTCACCTTAACAACGCGTGTGCGACCGGCGATTGTTACCGTGTCAAAATAGCGCTTGTTGATCAGCCAATAGCTCTCTGTCTTCTTGATTCCGAGATGCTCGCGCATTTCCCGGACGGACATGGTCGTGGCTTCCTTTGTGCCCGCCATTGTGCAGCCTCCTTTCCTGCTTGCTAAAAAAGATGATAGCACATCGCTCGCCAAAGTTTGAGGCTGTCGCCGGGGCCTCCCTCCCGGTTCCGGCAGCCGTTACTGCCGGAGCATCCAGGCATTGAAGCTGTCCTTGGGGATGCGGTAGCCAATGCTGCTGATCCGAATCGCGGGAAACGCTTTCTTTCGGATCAGAGAATAGACCGCTTTCCTGCCCACCCCAAGGATCTGCGTCAGCTCGTCAACGGTATAGCAGCGCCTCTCCGGGTTGGGATGCGCATCGTTCTTCATTTGCATATTCTGAATTTGGCTGTTCATCAGCTGCATCTTCGTTCTCCTTTCGTTTCCCAGAATTTCTGCTCTCACTATTTACTTGTAAAAAAAGAACGCTTTTGGAAACCATTTTTCAAAAATTGAGAAAGAAAAAATTCCAGACAACCGTCTGGAACCTGAAAACGCAGCAATTACAGGGAATCCGCAATTGGAAGGGTTCTTGAAATGGCGTCAGCAATTCGTCTCGTCCTTGGGGGCGGTAAGCTCCGCCTCACGCTCATTTGCATTCTTCTTCGCTTTCAATCTATTGATCAAGCGTGTTTTGATGCTGATGTAATGCTGGTATACCTCTCCATAGGGAATCCAAATGCCGGCTCGCTCAATCGAAGCATAAACATTGTCCACCACATCCTCCGACTGCCGTCCGACGGGATAGCACTGATGCAGGCTGTAATACGCCTCCGTCTCTTCCTTTAGCCATTGATTGATTTGCTCCTTCTGTTTCTGCTTCAAAGCGCTGAACTGTTTATTGGTCTGCCGAAGCTGACCATCAACCCATACATGATTCTTCATGTGTCCTGTCACCATCCATCTGAAGTTCGCCTCAAGCGCTGAGCGCTGCATGAAGACGCGCTGCATACTGTTCTTTCGCCCGATCAGGCCCAACCACCTTCATCTTCCCGCCAAACGCAAACACCCACGCCCAGAACGCGCTGCTGGCGTTGACGTGAACCTTTGCGAGAAAATGGTGGGTTCCGGCTCGTTCAAAAGAAAACCCGTCCCCGAACCGATCCATCATGCTGCCCATGAGCGTATCATCACAAAGCAGGGCCACATCCATTTCCGGCCCATCCCCACACATCGTTGTCAGCGTCTGACAGTAGTATTCCGGATTAAAATCTCTTGGTCTTGGAACAGCCGCTTCGTCCGTCAACTGGGGAATATCCATCTGGTCAACGCGGAAGGAGCAGATGGCCGAACAGTTGTCTGTCCAGCCAATGACATAATACCGGTCACTCTGCCACAGGGTTAAATAGGGCGAAACGGAGTGCAACACTCCGCCATGCTTCATGACGCATTCCCGGTTGCCAGTAAGCGTCAGGGTATGAAACCTGACCTTCTTCCCTTCATTGATAGCCTGATTAATGGCATCAATCGTCAGAAAGATGTGCTGGTTGCCTATCCGGGCCTTCTTGCGCAGATAAACCGTGGAACAGAGCTTTTCCGCATCATGCTGACCCGAGAGCAGCGCGATCTTTTTCGCCAGACTCTCCGATTTCTGAGGAGGAATGACGACCGACGAGCAGACGGCATCCATGAGCATGCGCAGCTCTGCCGTGTCCAACTGCCTGCTGCCATAGCTGTATGTGTTTTTGTTGCCCTCTTTGGAGCAGATGATGTCAAAGCCATACCGGCAGAGGATGTCAATATCGTTGCTGATCGTGTGCCGGTTCCCGCCGTGCCCGCTTGCTTTGCAAACATCCATCAGTTGGGTTAATGACACTTTATGATCATCATCTGTATTGCGTATCAGGTACTGAAGAATAAACAGGGGACGGTCATTCGTCCTGTTCCTGTTCTCCGACATGCTCTCACCTCAATTCATCATCATGAAAGCAATCATCAGCGGATTGTCAGGATTGCTTTCCGCATCTCACTTTCTCTTGCAGTGCGTCTTAAAAGCCGCGACTTCATTATCGCTGGCAAAACCATCGGCGTCCATGACGCCAATCACGCGCCCTATCGCCCGGATCATGCCGTAATCCTCTCTGCGCATGGTGGCGTAGGCGGGGTTCAGCGAATGCAAGCCTTCCTTTCGATACTCCTTCATATACAGCGAATTGTCAGCCTGAAACACGCCGACGTCGCCATACCTCATGAGGCCATCGTCCTTCTTGACTAGCACGCAGCAGCCATTCGGATAATCGGGTTCCATGCTGTCCCCATTCACCCTGAAAATGTAATCAGCCCTGCGCACCATCGGAGAGGTATGAACATAGCAAGGCTTACAGCACGCCGAAAAGTCATCATAGCTTGTGCCGGCGGCCACCTGATCATCAGCAAAGAGTAGCTCATCCAATTCAGGCGCGTCCATAGCGTTCATGTCTTCCTCCGCCATGAGCAGCTGCTCGGACATATTCAGCACGGCCTTTTGATGCGGCCTGCTCATCTGCCTGTAATTGAAAACCAGCTTGCGCTCGTCCGCATCCGCATATACGCAGCGCTGTGAATCCGAAAAGTATTCCTCGATGGAGATGCCCAGCGTTCTGCAAATGGTGGGGATATTGGACACATCCGGCCTTGTCCTGCCGCTCTCCCAATTGGCCACGGCAGACTTGCACAATCCGAGCGCATTGGCCAGATCCGCCTGCGTCAGATGCGCAATCGTCCGAAGCTCCTTCAGCCGGTGCGCATAGAACAGCTTGTTCTCGCAAACGCCATTTGTGGACGATGGAATTTCGACGATGCGGGATTCACCGTTTCTGCCGGGTTCAAATTTTCTCCGCGCCATTTCTTTACCCTCCAAATAAACATTAACTATGAATATAGTACGCTTTCCGGATTCTCTTGTCAATAGCATATATTTAGCTGTACGAAAAATCGACCAGGAAGTTTCCAAAGGATTGATTGTTCATTTTCTGTGCATTATAATCTATCCGGCAGATGCAAAAGCCGGAAAAGCAGAGCGATTGCCTTCACCCTGCTATGAATTGATCCGAAGTAAAAAGCACCGTTGAGGAGGATAAAGGAATGAGCAATCCAATCAAGAGTGCCGAAATGGCCCCCGTCCTTCAAAGCATGCAGGATTATATCTGCAACCACTTTACGGACGAACTGATGGATGAGGTAAGCTCCGCGGTCAGCCTGGGACTCGTGGAAGATCTGGATATCGATGCGGAAGGCGGAAAACCTGTGGTGCAACGCAATGAAAGCAAGATCATCCGCACGGAATTTTGGCGTTTAGACTGTACAAAGCTGCTGGCCGACATCAAAATGCGTGTGAAAATCGGCGTATCGCGTGATCATGGCATTCCGCACTATGTTGTCCGTTACGTCAATTTCTCCGCACAATTCACACTGGACGGCGGCATTACCCTGCACCAGGGAATCCGGGAACTGACCACCTGCTGTCTGCCAGAGCGCAAGCTGCCCAAGCTATCCAAATATCTGGTGCCGGTGCTCTCCTACGATGAGATGGAGATCATGGTATTGCAGCTTCTGCGCAAATACAGGGGCGAACAAGCCGTATTGACGTTTCAGGAAAACGGCGCGACCGCGCTTGCTCAGGCCATGGGGCTGGAGATCAGGCGCGTTTCTCTGTACCGAAATCATCATACCGCTGCAATTCTCTATCTCAGGGAGGGACATGTGCGCGTCGTTGCGTCAGGCGCGTCGGGAAGCGCGACAGACGACGAGCCGTTTCAAGATATGACGATTCCCGCAAAAACCATTGTCCTCAACGAAAACCGGCTCCGTCAGGGCGACATTGAGCGCGAGATTTATCACGAATGCGGTCACTACGAGTGGCATTCCATGTTCTTTGAACTCCAGGCTTTGCACGCCGCAGATCTTCGCCTGTTGGAATACGCCGAAGCGGACAAAGCATCCAAGCCAGCGGAGAAGGACATCAAATGGGTGGAGCGACAGGCGAGCTTCGTGGGAATCGCAGCCATGTTTCCCCGGCCCATTATCACACCTCTGGTCAACCGGTATTGGGGCGAAGTGGCCAATTTGCAGGATAATCTCGGCCACAAGATTTCTTCCGTGATTTACCGTATCGCCTCTGAAAAACAGAAACCAAAGTCACTCATCAAAACAAGGCTGATTACCATGGGGTCTGTTGGAGCCAAGGGGGCTTTCAACTTTGTCGATGGCAAATACATTCAGCCATTTGCCTTTCATCCGGATAACCTTGGCCCTAACGATACATTTGTGATCAGCCGAAGCCAGTTTACGGAAATGTATGAGCAGGATTCCGATTTCCGTGATCTAATCGATACGCATCAATATATCTACGCCGATGGTCATGTGTGCTGTAATCTGCCATCGTTCGTGCGAAAGGCCGACAAGGGGGCCGCGCTGACGGCTTGGGCGCTGGCCCATGTTGACGAATGCTGCCTGAGATTCCGCAAATCATACCATGTCTCGCCGCAGAGCGGCTATCAGGTGGGCGAATTGCATTCCGATTCGGATTACAATGAAGTTTATCTGACGATCCACACCATGGAAATTACGGGGATGACCATGGAAATCCTTATGGAAAAGAACATGGAATACCTTGACGAACTGCCCAAACGCCCGTCCAGGGCCTTAGCCAAGCTCATCGCTGATCGCGTGGGAACGCAAAAGGAGCTTGCGCTCAATTCCGGTTTGAGTCCGGCGACGATCAGCCGCATGTGCAAGGATGACGATTTCAGATATACAATTCAAGAAGTGACCCGGATAATCGTCGGACTTCAGCTCCCACCGCCACTTTCTGCCTTGTTCATGGACACAATCGGCTTTACCCGCACGGTGATGGTCAAGTATTACCGGTATCAGTGCATCATCGACTGCATGTTCATGGATGACATCTACCAAATCGTCGAGACCCACCATGCCCTGTTCGATCAGTAACCACTTAGAGCCGCTTGCTATGGCGGTTCTTTTTTTGTTTCTCAAAAAATTTCATTTTTTGATTTCAGAAGCTGAAATTCGGCCAGTCAGAAAAGCTCGAAAATACAGTGCTTTTGAAAAACGCATTCCAAGGGACCTCAAGAAAACCCATGTATGACAAGCCTTTTCCGATTTCAGAAACTGAATTCGGTTTTCGGAACAAATCTGTTACTGTATGTCTGCGGCCAGGAAATCCGGTCGCAGGGATGCAGAGTGATGGTTTCTGATCAAAACCGCTTCCGCACGAAGCGCCCTCAACTGAGCACGACGCAGCCGGCATCGGAAGTGCAGCTGCAGCCGAATGGAGATTGTCCCTTCATACGGCTGTTTAGCTTTGTGCTGGCAGCGTGGACAAGCCCTCTATTCGGCGCAATCAAAAGGAGGGCTTTCCTGATGGAACTTGGAGACCACTGCGGCTTTGATGACCTGTATGTGAACGACGAGCGTATTCCCGTTTCGCGGGAGGTGTTTCAGGCAGTCTGCAAGGAGAATAACCATATCCGCTATCTGGCGCGCTGCGAAAAGCGCTGTATGCAGGCTCGGTATTTTATGTGTCCTGGCGATTGCCTTCTGTGCCCCTGGCATCGGAGAGGGATTTTCGAGAATCCCGACGGTATTGACAATACGCCATTTCTCCTGGATCAGCGAGATGTGGAAGAGGAAATGATCCTCAGAGAAACAGCGAGCGCCGTATACAGCTTCGCTGACCGGCTTGTGAAGGATGGCTCCGCGATTTTGAAAATGCGCTTTGTCTGCGGCTGCTCATGTAGAGAAATTGCCCGGGAAATGGGCGTTTCGCATAGCTGTATCTGCAAGCGGCTGCACAGGATGCTCACCCATTTTCGCGCCCACGCGCAGCTTTTTGTCTGACCGTTCTCCGATGGATTTCCATTGGCCTTTCAAGCTCAATCCACCGCCGGAGAGGTTCCCTTTGAAACGCGCGATTGCAGCGCTATCGACAGCAACGTTGAAATGGAGGATCAAGCATATGCCCGCAATGATGAGAAACATGAGACGGATGAAGCAGCAGATGACCGGAATGAAGTGTTCCGCGGAAATGGACAGGCTGATGATGAAGGTTTCGGCGCAGAAATATGCCGCTGTGATGAGCTTCAAAACGAGGCAGTCGGCCAGAAAGAGGACAGTCTGCTAAGCCGCTTCCCATCGGGCTTCATTACGTCCTGAGAGCCTGGATAGAAATTCGATTGCAAGATGATTACGGATGGCGCGCTGGCAGCCGGCTTCCTGCCGCTGCCGGACGCCCTCCTTGCGCAAAAGGAGAATCCATATGCCGCTGGAAAGCGAACGATTTATCAAGTCCTATTCGAGCCTGATCGAAAGCCCCATCTGGCCGGACGACGGACTCTTTAAGCTGTATCACTACTGTCTGTACAAGGCCAGCCGCAATGTCTATCTGTGGCGCGGCATCCAGATCCAGCCCGGCGAGTTTCCCATGTCGTACCGCCACGCTGCCGCAGAGCTTTGCTGGTCAAGGGATAAGCTCATCCGGAAGTTTGCCAGCTTGGAAGAAGCCGGTTGTGTCTGCATGCGCAAAAGCCGCGTCGGGACATTGGTGCGGGTTGTCGGCTGGTCTGAAATTCAGCACACAGGCGGTTCAAAAGTCAGTCCACCCTGGCCTGAAAATCAAACCATGAGCGGTACGGAAATCAAGCCATCGTGGTACGCAAACCAGACCACGAGCGGCCTGGAAATCAGGCCATCGCGGCAAGAAAAGCAGACCATCGGCGGTACGAAAATCAGACCCAACCAAGAAGAGTATAGAAAAAGAAATCTATCTCCTCTTCTTCATTCTGAGCCGGAAGGCTTCAATCTGCTTTGGCTTGCCTATCCCGAAGAGAGGCGAAACCAACGCGCGGAAGCCGCGCAGCTGTATCAAATGGCCATCGATCAAGGCGCTACGCCCCAGGCCCTGATGGACGCGCTGAACGCCGCAAAGCAATCGGATGCGTGGTGCATGGACAATGGGCGCTACATCCCCGGTATCGTCAAATGGCTGCAAAAGGAGACCTGGCGCTCCTTCGGTAAACCGGAAGAAAGCACGGAGGCTGTGAAATGGATATCGCGCTGAAATGGCTGACTCTGCTGCACAATCCGGAGGACATCGTTGAGATTCGCAGCATTGATCCCAAGCCTGTCATCAGCGGCTATTTCAAAGCGGACAGCGCAGCCATTGCGAAAGAGATTGCGAGATTTCCCAACCGAACCTTTTATCAGACCCTGCAGATGGTGCAGCCCGCCTGTTACGCCCGCGGACAACACGAGCATCTGATGGAGCGTCCGAGAGAAACCACCAGCGACAACGACATTGCCGGATATCAGTGGATTCTCGTGGATACCGATCCTGTCAGACCAAGCGGCGTCAGCGCCTCCCAGCCGGAAAAGGAAGCGGCGCGCAAAGTGTCTGCCACAGTGATGAAAAAGCTGATGGCGATGGGCTTCAAGGAGCCGATTGTCGCAGACAGCGGGAATGGGTATCATCTCCTGTTCAAGATTCACGCGAGTACCGACGACAGGCAGATCATCGCGGATTTTCTCAGCGTTCTGGATATGTGGTTCAGCACGAACGAGGCGAAAATTGATACCTCCGTTTTCAATCCGGCGCGCATCACCAAGCTGTACGGCACCATGACACACAAGGGAGCTAACACGCAGGAGCGTCCGCACCGTGCCAGCCGAATCATCCGTATGCCTGAGCATGTCGAGGAAACGTCCATGACGCTTGTCCGCAATGTAGCCGATGTACGTCGCCACATGGTTGCTCCCGCGGAGAATCCTCGGCAGCGAAATGGCGCGGCATTCAATCTGGAGCAATTCCTGTCAGAGCATTCCGTACAGGTTATCAAGAAGATCGCCGTCAGCATGGGCACAAAATATCTGCTCTCCGAATGCCCTTTTGACAGCTCCCATCGCAACGGCGACGCGGCGGTCTTCGCATACAGCAATGGCAGTTTTGGCTTTCACTGCTTTCACAACAGCTGCTCCGGCTACCACTGGCATGAATTCCGCGAAAAGCTCGACCCCAGCGCTTACGCAAACAGCCCCTTTACCGTTCATCAGGCGGCCAACATCCTCGTTCCTCCCCGTTCTCTCCCGAACGGAAAGGCTGCGGCTCCGGCTTCCGGTGTTCAAACAGGCCGTCCGCGAATGCTGGATTTTGCGTCCATCCCCAACTATGACCGCAGCAAGATTGTTGTAATCCGCTCCCGCTTTGGCAAGCTGGATGCCAAGATCGGTGGCTTTAACGCGGGCGAAATGTCTATCTGGAGCGGCGGCAATGCCTCCGGTAAATCCACACTCGTCAGTCAGCTGGGGTTGGCGGCGATCACCGAGGGATTCAAGGTTGCCATGTTTTCAGGCGAAATGCTCGCATCCCGTGTTCGGGAATGGGTGCTGCTCCAGGCCGCTGGCCCTGAGTATGTCGAGGCGGACAAGCTGAATGTCAATCACTACTGTCTGAAGCCCGGTATCGAGCAAAAGCTGGACGCCATGCTGACCGGCAAATTGTCCATCTACGACAACGATTTCGGCACGAATTGGGAGGATGTTTTGAACACCATCTACGATTGGGTGAAGGAGAATAACGCCTCAGTGGCTATCATCGACAACCTGATGGCCCTCGATCTTCCCACCGGCACGATGGACAAGTACGACATGCAGACGCGCATCGTCAAGCGTTTCTCAGCGATGGCCAAGGAGCTGAAAATTCACGTTCACTTTATCTGCCATCCTCGCAAGACAGAAGCCTTCCCGCGTAAAGGGGACATCAGCGGCACCGCCGATATCACCAACGTAGCGGACAATGTCTTCATGGTTCACAGGGTCAACGCCGACTTTATGAGCCGCTACAAGATGGTTTATCCAAAGCTGGAGATCCCGGCAGATGTCGGCAATGTGATCGAGATCATGAAGAACCGGGATTTAGGCGTGGTGGATGAAATGGTGATGCTCTATTTTGATAAGCGCAGCAGAACCATGTCTGATATCAAAGGCTTGCCGCCCCAGCACGCCTGGAGTGAGAAGATCGAGCAGATCAGCATGAACGGCTTCACGGTTGTAGACAACGCAGAGCTGCCCGACGAATGGAGATGAGAGATGTGCCCGATCAAGTCACAAGCCAGGAACGCAGAATCTTCCGAGAGGCATACAACTACTTCTCTGCCCATTGTGACCCGCCTGCGAATCAGGACGAAGGAGCCGTGGCGTGGTGGATGGCTGCGGTAACGGATATTGCTCCCCTGGCGCAAAAATGGAAGGACTACCCACTGATGCAGAACCTTCTGCTTGCAATTTACGACTACATGGACTTCAAGGCCAAAGAAAAGACAAAGGAGCTGAACGAATTTGTATAGGAACAGTGAATATTATCCCGACCCTACCGCGGGCGTTGCTCTGGCGCACATTGCCTATGAGGAGCGGCTTGCCCGAAAGAAAAACAGGCAGGCGAACGGGCGAAAAGCATCCGCAAAGGCGCATGCCCGCTCTCATATCCTCGTTCCCAAGCATCGCAGGAAGCAGGGGGGTGATTGAGTATGACAAATGTTTTGCCGGAGCAGGACATCCGCGATGAAGCTGATCCCTGGCGGGTTTTGGCGAATGCCGTCGTCATGCAGGCCGTTAAGGACTATCGGGACAGCCGCGCCATGCTCCGAAAGCTGAAAAGGGAAATGACCGTCGGGGAAGCACTGAGCAAAGATGCAGCGGCCTTGATGAAGAAGCGAATCCTTGATAATCAGGCCATGCTGAGCGAGGCACGGAGCTTTATCCTTTCAGATAACTTCTCCTTATATTCCGGGCTGGACGGTATCGCCCTGCTGCAAAGATTGGAGTGTGAAAAACGATGAGAAGAGGCGTTGTATTCATGACGCGCGCTGCGGAGCTTGAGCGGAAAATCAACACAGCTATGCGTAAGCAAGAACTGTGCAAGAGCATGGCGCAGCGTATTACTCCCTCGCTGAGCAGCGACCGCGTTTCCCACACGAGGAACATCACGGCCAGCGAAGACGCAATCATCCGACTCATGGAGGCAGAGAATGAAATCGAGCGCTTAACCTCTCAATATGAAGAGATTGTCTGCGAAATCTCCGCCGTACTCTCCTCGATGGAGAATCCTCTTGATGAGAAGCTGCTTGCCGACCACTATTTGAAGCATGTGTCTTTCGAGACTATGGCTGCCAAAGAAAATGTTACGAGGGATTGCGTGTATAAGCGGCACAGCCGTGCACTGGATGAGCTTGAAACGCTGCTGGTTCCCTGAAAAGTTTCCTCCGTTGTCCACAGATGTCCAATAAGTTATACACAATGTCCACAAAAGCTGTGGTAATATAGTAGCGTCGAAATGAAGGCATGAGGGCGTCGGCGGAGCAATCCGTCGGCGCTCTTTTTATGCAGCAAGGAGGTAGATCATGAATAGCGCATCCATCATCGGGATCGTCAATCAGAAAGGCGGTACCGGTAAGACAACAACTTGCGTCAACCTCGGCATTGATCTGGTTCACGAAGGGAAAAGGGTTCTCATAGCAGACTGCGACCCCCAGGGCAGCCTGACCATCAGCCTGGGGTATCCTCAGCCGGATTCCCTCCCTGTCACGCTGGCCGATCTCATGGGCAATGTGCTCAGCGACATCCCCATTCATCCCGGCGACGGTGTTCTGCACCATGAGGAGGGCGTGGACATTCTGCCAGCCAACATTGCCCTGGCCGGTATGGAGGTTTCCCTGGTCAATGCCATGAGCCGTGAGACCACACTCAAACAGGTGCTGGCAAACTACAGCAAGGATTACGATCATATTCTGCTGGATTGCAGCCCTTCTCTGGGGATGCTGACCATCAATGCGCTGACCGCCGCAGACCGCATTGTCATCCCCGTCCAGGCCCAGTACCTCTCCGCCAAAGGCGTCGAACAGCTTTTGGGCACCGTCGCCCGTGTCAAGCGCAATATCAATCACAAGCTGAAAATCGACGGCGTACTGCTCACGATGGTGGACAGCAGAACGAACAACAGCAAAGAGATTGCGTCGCTCCTGCGCAGCACCTATGGGCCGAAGATCAAGGTATTTGACACGGAAATTCCCCGTTCCGTGCGCGCGGCAGAGATCAGTGCCGAGGGCAAGAGCATCTTTGAACATGATCCCGGCGGCAAGGTTGCGGCTGCTTACCACGCGCTGACAAAGGAGGTGCTGCATCTTGAAGAACAGCGGCAGAAACATAAGTCTGACCTCCTACGATGATCTCTTTTCCACCGAGGAAACCAGACGTGGTGAATCTCATGAGCAGATTCAGCGAATCCCGCTCAGCGAGTTGCATCCGTTCAAAGATCACCCCTTCCGCGTTGTGGACGACGACCGCATGATGGAGACTGTGGAGAGTGTCAAGGAATACGGCGTATTGGTTCCCGCGATTGCGCGTCCGTTGGAGGATGGCGGCTATGAAATCATCGCCGGACACCGGCGAAAACGTGCCTGTGAGCTTGCGGGTATGGATGAAATGCCGGTTATCGTCAGAAATCTTGATGATGATGAATCCGTCATCATCATGGTGGATAGCAATCTCCAGCGAGAAAATATTCTGCCGAGCGAACGCGCGAAAGCCTATCAAATGAAATTGGAGGCACTTAAACGCCAATCAGAGCGAGGTAGGCCACCTAAAGATAATTCTCGCCAACTTGGCGAGAATTCTGTCACTAAGGTTGCTGCTGATGTGGGAGAAAGCGAACGTCAAGTTCAGCGCTTTATCCGCCTTAATAACCTTGAGCTGCCCCTGCGCGATAAGGTGGATAGCGGCGAGCTGGCCTTCACCCCTGCCGTCGAGCTGTCCTATCTGAAACCGGAAGAGCAGCAATGGCTGCAAACCGCCCTGGAGGTCACGCAGCAAACGCCGTCCCTGTCCCAGGCGCAGCGAATCAAAAAGGAGAGCAAGGAAGGGACGCTTTCGGAGCAAGGCATGATAAAAATCATGTCAGAGGAAAAGAAGCCCCTGTACGACTCCGTAACGCTGAGTCATGATACGCTGAAAAAGTATTTTCCCAAGTCCTACACAGCCAAGCAGATGGAAAAAGTCATCATCAAGCTGCTGGACAACTGGCTGAGGAATCGCCAGCGGGTACAGGAACGATAAGCGCACACCGATGCGGATGTGTGCTTTTTGATTGGAGTGATCATGTGCAGAAAAGAATGAAATTCCTGCCCTCCGTCGCACTTGCGGCCATGTTCGTCTGCGGCGTGGCCGCGCTGGGGATGCCGCTTGTTTCGGAGCTGGTTTCTTACAGAGCCGATGCAGGCGAATATGCGGTAATGGCCGAACAGCTTCGACCTTCTGCCCCAACACTAATGCCAGTCGTTCCGTTGCCCACGCCGACAGACGGAGTGGCGCAGTCTGCAATAAGCATCCCGCCCCAGGACGTTCTTGCAACATCTGATCCAAATGAACCTACGGCTTCGCCAGAGCCATTCTGCGAACCGACGGAATTGCCTCCGGCGCAAACCCAACCGTCCCCTTCATCGGAAGAAACCCCTCTGCTCCGTTCCGGTATTGATCTGGATGCCTGTCTGGCGCAGAACAGGGATTTTGCCGCCTGGCTCACGATTCCCGGAACCATGATTGATTACCCTGTTGTCCGTTCTGACGATACGGCGTACTATCTGCACCACCTGTTCACGGGCAAGAAAAGCAAGCTGGGCTGCCTGTTCTCGCTGAAAAGCTCGGACTACCGGATGCCCAGCCAAAACATCGCCATCTATGGCCATCACCTGAGCCATAGCAACGCCATGTTCAGCAGCCTCATCGAGTACAAGGAGGATAGCTATTACGCTGAACACAGCACCATCCATCTGGACGGCGATTTTGGCAGACGTACCTACCGAATTTTCGCCGTGCTGAACATGAAAGTCAGCGATTGGGACCCGGCAACCGCTTCCTTTCCAAGCAGCAAAGCGTTCCTTCAATTCGTGAGCCGTGCTCAAAACAAAGCTCTGTACGAGACGGGGATTGACGTCCATGAGGATGACCACATTCTGACGCTGATTACCTGCGATCGCAGCTATGGCGGCGTCAGCGGGCGGCTGGTCGTCATGGCTGTACAAGAATAAAAAGGAGGATATCAAATGCAGTTGAGACGAAAACTCAAACGGCTTGCAGCCATTGCGCTGTCTCTTGTCATGGCACTTTCCTGCATGCCAGTTGGCGTGCTGGCTGAAGCTGCAACGCCGACCGATCTCATCCCGGAAAACATGGCCACCCCGGATGAGGCCGCGCCCGAAGAACATCCCCACGAGGAGATCACCGAGGGCGTTCCCACTGAGGCTGAAATGGAGGTTGTCCCGGAGGCTCCCGCAACCGAAGAAATTCCAAGCGAGGCCGCGCCCGGAGGCGGCGACGATGCGCCCCTGCCCGAAGAACAGGATGCGTCCGATACACCCACCGCGCCCGAAACCCCAAATAAAGAGGAAAGCTCGGCAGATAGCCGACTCCCCATTCAGGCCGCGCTTGATGAATACGGCCATGTGTATGTATCCACTGTCCGACAAACCAGCGTATACGGCGAGGCGGATTGGAAGCCAGAATCGTTGGTTTACACCACGACCGAGGATATTTTTCTTGTCCTGGCTACGGAGTTTCAGGCTCCCGCATCGGTCGGTGTCTGGTTTCTGGACGAAGCCGGTGAAGTGGTCAGCGGCTATGTACACGCAGATGATCTGGATTCCAGCTATTTGCTAGATGAGGACCTCTCTGAAATCAATTTTCTCCCTGCCGGCGAAGGAATGACCTTGCTCGGCCTGATGCCCCTTTTCATGGTAAGCGGGTCTGCCCCGCAGGCTGACAACAGCCAGCCCGAAGCCGCAGCCCCTACGCTTCCTAATGAAGCGGAACCGACCGAACAACCGGAAGATACGGAAATCGTCCATGAGCAGCCTACGCCGGAGCCGGAAGGCGAGCCTACAGATGCTGAAGGAACAGGTGAAGCACTAACCGCAGAAACCGCAGTACCGGTTGAGCCAGCTCCTGAACTGCCCCCTGCTCCTGTGCTTGCCGCCCCCGGAGACTACATCAGCGTAACAACGGCTACCCGCGTACTGTCCGAAATCGACGAGTACGCGGCTGAGGACACCTATTGCGACGCATACCTCGGCTATTTCGTAAACAATGCCACTGTACAGGTTCTTTCCACCACAACGGACGGTCAGGGCAATGGCTGGTATGAGGTGCGCTTCCTCTATGGCGATGATTTTGAGGACGGCACCATGAAGTGGACGGATTACAGCACGGCCTGGGTTATGGCTGCCGAGACAGGCGGAGCAGATGCTGATTCTTGCACCGTAACGGATTTCGCCTACACCGAAGAATTTCTCCGGCAGGTTCAAATGATGGAAACCCACATGGCGATGACCTCCATGAATGGCTTCTCCCTCAAAAACATCAATGGCAGCGTCGGTGGCTTCTACGCCTGGCAATCTTCACTGTATGGCAGCTCCGGCAGGGACAGCGCATACCCGCAGATCGCTAAATCGGCGGCGCATGGCTCGATCTATGCCACGCCGCACTATCTGGAGGGCTTCACCGTCTACTGCCTGGAACACAACCTCTCCGGCCCTGGAGAAGGTTCCGGTTCAAATCAGAGCGCCAAAGGCCCGTATGTGCTGGTAGATATGGACGCTTTCGTGAACAATCCGGATTCCGGTGGTGCCTCAGGTGTGCGCTACAAGGCTTCGACCATGCACGCGCTTGGCTGGGTGCTGCGCCACACCTATCCCTTCATGGCGGTGAATCGCGGCGATTCCAATAACGAGGTTTGGTCTCGCGTTGCCGGACAGTTCGCTATGCGTGAGGTTATCAAACAGTTGGAAGGTTCTCAGTATGTCCGAAGCTATTGGGATATGGACAACTTTTATGCTTTCAGCGGCGGCGCGCCTGCCGTGTACCTGACTTACGCAAGATGGCTGGCGACAAATGGCATCGCCCGCGCTTCTATGACCGGCAAGATCACCGCATCCAATCAGAGCCTGAGTGTATCGGGTTCCAGCTACATCGGCACCGTCACGCTGACAACCGACGCCGACCTGATCCGGATTCCGCGTTCAGTTGGCACCCTGACCGGCAACAGCTGCGGCTCCGACGGCAGCTACTACTATGTGCGGAGCGGCGATACCATCAGGGTCACTTCCTCAAGCAACCGATTTGCCGTTACCATGGAATCTGTTTCTTCGGATGATGAAGAAGCCAAATTCCTTGTCGGTGTCCCAAGCGTCGCCATTCAGAAGATCATGGTTCCAATCTATGGCGCGCCCTACGCGCTGAAGACAGCCAGCGTCACCTTTGAACTCAGCACCGGCGAAATCAAGATCACCAAGAAGTCATCCGATGGCATCCTGCTGCAAGGCGCATCCTTTGAACTGCTTGGCAACGCGGGTTCTGTGCTGGCGACGGCAACTACCGGAACAAACGGCATCGCTGTTTTTGCCGATCTTATGCCCGGGGCTTACACCGTTCGTGAGAAGAACGCGCCTCAAGGCTATGCCTTGGCGGCATCGTCTTCGCAAAGCGTCACGGTGGCCGCTGGCATGACGACCAACGTGGCCTTTGTCAATGACCGCGTGATGGGCCGCATCCGAATCGTGAAAACCGACCAACTGACGGGCAAGCCTCTATCCGGCGCGGTATTCTCCATCACCCGACTGTCCGGCCCCGTTTCGGACAACGCATCGGATGTCGGCAAGGTGGTGGCGACCGTGACCACCAATGCACAGGGCATTGCGGAAACAGGATTGCTGCCCTGGGGCGAGTACAAGGTCGTCGAAACGGGCGTGCCGGACGGCTATCTTGATTCCGGCTATGCCACAACCGTTTGGATCAAATGATGAAAGAGGTACAATTCATGAATTGGATGAAGAGAATGTTCCATCTGTGTATGGCAGCACTCCTGCTGATGATGCTTTGCATGTTCTCCTCTGCTATGGCTGCCGAAAAAGCGGCTACGGTCACGCTGAATGTGACCAATACCCCGGTGCGCGGCGATGTGCTTCTTTCGAAAACCGGCTTGCAGCTGGTTCGCTTCAAGGATGAAGCAGATGCCTATGGCAACATCGTCATGCGTCCTGTTTTCCAGAACGCATATTTGGCCGGAGCGGTATTCGAGCTTCGTGCTGCCGAGAACATCGTTGGCAAAGAGGGCAGCATGTTCTACCGCAAGGATGATCTGATTGAGACGCTGACCACCAGCGCGACCGGCACTGTGAAATCCCAGGTGCTGCCTCTGGGCAAGTATTACCTGAAGGAGATTTCCGCGCCGGATGGCTATGTCTTTGATGCCGCGCCTCACCCTTTCACACTGGCTGCCGTCGATAAGAAAACCGCGATTGTCGAGGCCAAGGTATCTGCCGCAAACACCTACCTGCCCATCCGCGTGATGCTGCGCAAGCAGAAGGAAAACCTGCTGATTACCGAAACCAAGGACGGCATGATTCACCAAACTGTTGAGGTTGTCCCCGGCGAGGGCTTTGTTTTCGGCCTGTTTAACAGCAGCGTAATCACCTACGGCAACGCACAGAAGCTGCCCGCCAACACCCTGCTCGCTACCGGTACGACTGATGCTAAGGGAAATCTGACCTTCTCCGGTCTGTACCCTCACGGGGATTACTACCTGAAGGAGATCTCCGTTCCGGATGGATGGCTGCTCAGCACGGACAAGTATCCTGTCACGCTGACATCGGCCAATAAGGCGGCCAGCGAAAATGTCATCACAGTCTATCTGGATGAGCCCATTCTGAATCGGCTGATCTACACGCCGGTTACGATCACCAAGACCGACATCACCGGAGCCAAGAAGCTGCCTGGTGCGCTGATCGAGGTGTACGATGCCGATGGCAATACGATCTTCCGCGAATACACCAATGCGAATGGTGAAATTTCCAATATCCCCGTTGTTCCCGGAACCTATACCTTCAAGGAGACCTACGCGCCCTCCGGCTATGCGCTGAATACGGCGATCAAAACGTTTACCGTTACCGCGGACGGCAAGGTGACTGGCGACACGGTGATTCGGGATGAACTGAACAGGGTGATGCTCAAGAAAATCCGGCAGAACGGTGAGGCACTTTCCGGCGCGGTGTTTGGCCTCTTTGACGAGAAGAACACGAAGATTCAGGAGGCAACCTCCGCCGCGGATGGCTCCGTCGTGTTCCAGCAGATTCCCTATGGTGCCTATAAAATCCGTGAGCTGAGCGCGCCCTATGGGTATCACCCCTCGGAAGAGGAATGGCCGATTGTGGTGAACAGCACCTATCTGAATCCCAGCACAATTCTGGTAGCTGTGATCAATCAGGATGCTCCTGGCCGTATCAAAATCCTGAAGCAGGACGAGCTGGATCAGCATGTGATTGCTGGCGTTCAGTTTGACATCTACTCCGTGGATGACAAGGGCAATGCGGCTGACCTGGTGGCCAGCATGACCACCGATGAAAACGGTATTGCCGAGTCTTCCGACCTGTTTCCTGCGGACTACATTGTGAAAGAGCATGTCAATCCTGTCGGCTATGTAGACGAGCTCTGGAGCGATAAGATCACCGTGGGCATGGATGAGGTCGTCACCCGAACCGTGACCAATATGCCGATTCAGGGCATGATTCGCATCATCAAGACAGACAGTGAGACCGGCAAGGGGCTTCCCGGCGCGGTGTTTACCGTAACTCGTATTTCCGGCTTGCCCTCCCACAACGGCGAGAACGACGGCGAGGTCGTCGCCGTGATTACCTCCGGCGAGGACGGTACGGCTGTTACGCCGCTGCTCACCTGGGGTGAATATCAAATCGTCGAGACGGGCGTGCCGGATGACTATCTGGACGACGGCTATTCCATCACCGTTCGCATCCCTGCGGGTGACGCGCAGGAGGGAAGTCCGGCTGAGGAGTAACCCAATTCCATGGCGGCAGCAGAGTGATCTGCTGCCGTTTCCTTTTCGTCCATCACTGGAGAAACGAGGTCATACGAATGTATATCACACGAAAGCATTTTACAGTGCTCATGCTGGCGCTGCTCATGCTCCTCCTGACCCTCCCTGTCATGGCGCTCGGTGAAGCAGACACAGCGGTCGAGCAGGAGGTTCTGGTTCCCAACACGCCGATCAGAGGCATGATTCAGCTTGAAAAGCGAGGTGCTGTGCTAAAGAGCTTCATTGAAAGCCAAGACCCCTTTGGCTACACGATTCACACGCCGATCTATGAGGATGGTTCGCTTGCGGGCGCGGTCTATGAGGTGCGCGCCGCCGAGGATGTCATCGGCAAGGAGGGAACGGTCTGGTTCAAGGCCAATGAGTTGGTAACAACCATCACGACTACCTCTGAGGAAATCAGCGAATCGGAGCTTCTTCCCCTGGGGCATTACGTTATCACCGAGATATCCGCACCTGCCGGATATGTTCTGGATGAAACCCACCACGATGTCATTCTGTCCGCTTCTGACCACAGCACGCCTGTTGTCAAAATCGGTATAAAGGCAGAGAACGAATTCATGCAGGCGAAGATCTCTCTGGTCAAGGAAAAAGAAGTGGTGGCCACAGAAGAGGGCGACAACGGGATGTGGCATTCCTCCCTGATGAACGCTCCCGGCGAAGGCTTTCTTTTCGGCCTGTATAACGCGGACAGCATCGCGTACCCGGATGGTTCGCTGGAGCCTGATACACTGATTGCAACCGGCATCACGAACAAGGACGGTGAGCTGACCTTCTGCGGCAGTTTCCCTCATGGTGAATACTATGCGCGGGAGCTGTCCGCTCCGGAAGGCTGGAAGCTGGATTCCGCCCGTTATCGCGTGAGCATTTCGGATGAGTTTGCCACAGACGATCACGAGGTGATCTTCAACGTGGAAACGCCCATTCACAACGAAATCATTCACGCCGAAGTACAGATTGCTAAAACAGACATCACCGGCTCTGCCTATTTACCGGGTACGCTGATCGAAGTCCGAGACAGCGATGGGAAAACCATATGCCGCGACTATACCGGGGAAGATGGATACCTGCCCGCGTTTCCTGCTGTTCCCGGAACATACACCTTTCGCGAGATACTCGCGCCTGAAGGGTATGAGCTTTGCACGTCGGAGATGGCCTTTACCGTCAATGAGCATGGCGAGGTTACGGGACAGACCGCCATTGCGGATGACTACACCCGGTTCTCCCTTCTCAAGGTCGATTCGTTCCATAAGCCTCTGTACGGTGTCGAGTTTGGTCTGTTCCGAGAGGATGGTACGCTGCAAGCGTCCGCTGTTTCTGATGAAAATGGGTTGGTGACATTTGAAAAGATTCCTTATGGCACCTACACCATCGAGGAGACAAAGCCTCTTTCCGAGTATCTGAAGAATTTCACGAAGGTTCCGATCACCATCGACGGCACCTTTGTCAATCCCGATGAGCCTATCGCTACGCTGGAAAACTGCCTTACCGAAATTCTGATTCGGAAGGTCGATCAGAACAATACGGCGTTGGCCGGTGCCAAGGTCGGCTTGTTTGACGAGGATGACCAACTGGTCATGACCGCTATTTCCGACGCGGAGGGGCTGATTCGCTTCATCGGCATGAATCACGGCAAGTACACCATCCGCGAAATCGCCGCGCCGGACGGATATCTGCTCAGTCATGAGGTAATCCATGTGACGATTGACGAGGGATACACCAACAGCGATACGCCGATTGCCACGATCACGAATCAGCGCAAGAAGATCATGTGCATCAAGGTCGATACCGCTGGCGCTCCGCTGCCCGGTGTGGAGTTCAACCTGTACAACGCCAGCACGATGGAAAAGGTGGAAACCGTCGTAAGCGATAAGAACGGCGTGTTTACCTTCAGCCGCTTTGAGTATGGTGACTGGATCATTCGAGAAACGGAGGCTCCCGCTGGGTACTGCCGCATGGAGGACATTCGCCTGCACGTTGGTGATGACTGGACGGAATCCCAGCCCATCATGTGCGTGAACATCCCCGATCACTATGAGTTCATCAAGACGGATAGCTCAGGCATTCCGCTCGCCGGTGTGAAGTTCTCGCTGGAAAACGATGGTGGCCGGGGCATTGACACCTATGAATCAGATGAGGATGGCATCGTTCGCATTCAGAATCTCACACCCGGCGTATACTACATCAAGGAAATCGAAACGCTTGAGGGATACAGCCTGTCCGGCGAAATCATCAAGCTGAAAATCGACGAGTTCTATGTCGTGCCCGAGGAAATGAAGCGGTTCGTCAACTATACGGTCATTCAGACCGGTGTGAATCTGGCCGTGACCGGCATCATGTGGGTGGGCATTGGCTTGATCGTTGTCAGCGGCACCCTTGGGCTGGTGCGCAAGCACCGCTCAGCAAAGAAGAAAATCCACTAAGGAGGGCTTATGCAGATCAGATTCCTGGCCAATTCCAAAGGCAAGTCATTCACCATTCTGGGCTTTGAGAGTGAGAACGAGCGTGCCGCCTTTTTCGATTGTCTGCAAAAAAGCGATGCCTTTCTCGGTGATCTGAGGCAGCGCCTCGACTTTTCCTCCCTTGTCAAGCAGCTTGAGAGCAGGTCTGCCAAGCAGATCGCCATGGATCGCGTCGCCGTCGCTACGCCAATCCGTGGCGAAGAGCTGACCAAATTGCTCGGCGGAATCATGGACATTCTGCGGGAGGCGGGCAAGCAGCATGCCGAACAGGCTGCGCGGGATATGGAAATCGAGAAGATGTTCTCGGATGATCTGTTCGAAGATTTCTGATGAAAAAACCAGGGTGTGATTCTGTCTGAATTCCATTCCGAATCACCCCTGGCAAGCTCTCAAGCGTTATGCAGTTTATCGCAGAAATCCTTCAGCGCGGGCAAATCCATCGTAGCCGTCATCCACAGCTGATGCGGGTCTGTTCGGTGATAGTGATGCGCGTACATATCCCTCATCCGGCAAATGGCGCGCCATGGCATCTCCGCATGGGTACGAAGGAAATCCTCAGACAAGTGCTTGGACAATTCCCCAATTTCCAGCACACACATGGCTACCGCATGCTGATACAGCCGACTCTCCACAAAAACGGCTTCGCTGCCGGCCTGCCGCGCGGCATCTATCGCGTCGTCACAGTAGCGGGCGATATGCCGCAATAGATTGAAGTCTCGCTGTGCCTCACTCACCGACGCCATACAGGATCACCTCATCTTCCTGGATATTCTCCGCCAGTTCAGTGGACAGAGGATCGCACAGCATACCTTCCGTCACCAAATCAATTTTCTTGTGGAAAGCGTCCTCCAGATCGCTCTGCAAAGCACCTAAACGGAACATGCCAAAGTCATCAGGAAGATCAGCCCGGAAATCAAGATCACTTTTCGTGGTTGCCTGACCCCGCGCGTAGGAGCCAAAAAGCGCAAGCCGCCTGAGCTGGTAGCGCTTCGCAATAGGAACAGCAATCTCGCGAATTTCATCAAGGGTGTAGACATGATGCTGAATCGTCGCAGCCTGTGCATCGGCCAGGGATGCGGGCGTGACCGGAGCTATAATCACCTGGCCGTCGCGCTCATAAAACAGCAGCTGATCGCCCGTACCGATGCCGAGCTTCTTTCGGATAGATACCGGAACTGTCAGCTGACCTTTGCTAGTCATTCTTGCGAGCTCCATCATCATCCCTCCTTACATTCCTTACTCTTTCTCCTACTATTATACGCTGATGAACAGCAGCGCGTCAAGGGGAACGGCTTTCCAAACACGCAGCAATGCGTTCTTCTGCAATCACAGAAAAGGGGGGAGCATTCACACGGTAACAAAGCCGTATATTGTGCTGTATTATCTTCATCGTCTGGAGGTGCCTCCGTGGCACCTCTATCGCTATTCTGATGCAGGAGGTGTTACCACATGCAGGAAGACATCGAAAACAAATCGCTGACGCTAATCATCAACACCAGCAAGCTGACTGCACGAACTCTCGCCACCGCGTTCATGAAGTTTCTGCGATATTCAAAAGGTAAGGTGCAGGCGCATCATGACGTGAAACCACAAGGAAGGCAATCCGTCAAGCAGCTTGTGACCCAGAATCAAGGGGTTGAAAAGACGGAACTGGCAGATCGTGAAGAAGTGAAAATCTTTGACCGTTACGCCAAGCAGTATGGCGTTGACTACGCCATTAAAAAAGGCATTTCCCAGGATGGCAAGCCGCGGTATATGCTCTTTTTCAAGGCGCGAGACCGGGCCGCCATTGATCAGGCCATGGCCGCCTATGCGGCCAACTGGGCAAAGAAGCATAAGCAGGAGCGTTCGCCCATCGAAGCGGTGCTTGATCCTGTAAAGGAGATGCTGCCCGGGCATAAGAAGGAGCGCATCCGGCAGAAAGGGATGGAGCGATGAACACAACCCGTCTCAAAAAGCTGCTGATCCTGAATATGCCTTATGTTGTCATCGGGCTGTATGCCACCAAGCTGGGCGAAGCCTGGCGTTTGGCAGAAGGCACGGATGCCTCGAACAAATTTCTCCATCTCATGGATGGCCTATCTGCCGCGTTCCGCTCGCCGTTTCCCAGCCTCTACCCGGCAGATTTGCTGATCGGCATCGTCGTTGGCTGTCTGCTGCGGCTGGCGGTCTATGAAAAGGGCCGCAATGCCAAGAAGTACCGGCACAACGTGGAATATGGCTCAGCCAGATGGGGCACGCATTCGGATATCGCACCGTTTATTGATCCAGACCCCTGGAATAACGTGATCCTCACAAAAACCGAAAGCCTGACGATGAACAGCCGCCCCAAAGCCCCGCGCAACGCACGCAATCGCAATGTGCTTGTTGTTGGTGGCTCTGGCTCCGGCAAGACCCGATTTTTTATCAAGCCCAACATCATGCAATGCACAAAGACGAAGGGAACCTCTCTGGTCGTCACCGATCCCAAGGGGACGCTGGTCGTTGAGTGCGGCAAGATGCTGGTCGCAGCTGGTTATGAGCTTCGTATTCTCAACACGATCAACTTTCGGAAATCCATGCACTATAACCCTTTCGCGTATATACGCAGCGAAACAGACATTCTAAAGCTCGTCACCACCCTCATCGCCAATACCAAAGGCGAAGGCAAGGGTGGTGATGATTTTTGGGTCAAGGCCGAAACGCTGCTGTACGTCGCCCTGATCGGGTATATCCACTATGAGCTGCCCGAGGAAAAGCAAAACTTCTCCACGCTCATTGATCTGCTCAATAAGATGCAGGTGCGGGAGGATGACGAGGATTTCCAAAACGAGGTTGATGAGTTGTTTGAAAAGCTCGCCCAAAAGAAGCCGGAACACTTCGCGGTCAGGCAGTATCTCAAGTATAAGATGGCGTCCGGCAAGACAGCCAAGAGTATTTTGGTGAGCTGCGGAGCACGCCTTGCGGTCTTTGATATTGAGGAGCTTCGCGAGATTACGGCCTATGACGAGCTGCATCTGGACACCATTGGGGACAAGCGTACAGCACTGTTCCTGATTATGTCTGACACAGACGCCAGTTTCAACTTCCTGATCAGCATGGCTTATTCTCAGTTGTTCAATTTGTTGTGCGAAAAGGCGGATGATGTGTACGGCGGCAGGCTCCCGGTTCATGTCCGCTGCCTCATCGACGAATTTGCAAACATTGGGCAAATCCCCAATTTTGAGAAGCTGGTCGCCACCATCCGAAGCCGCGAAATCTCTGCATGCATCGTCTTGCAGGCTCAGTCCCAACTCAAAGCCATCTATAAGGACAACGCGGATACCATCGTTGGCAACTGCGTGCGCCCAGAAGCCGCCAGCGCACAATAAAAACGGCGGCGCGGTA
>ERZ857882.419-NODE-419-length-54329-cov-13.153665_pt1 | contig 54329 bp, 50 predicted proteins | sample MGYA00519697_ERZ857882 | MGnify/ENA primary metagenome ERZ857882 (study PRJEB31778, sample SAMEA3449373) | human gut metagenome | biome: human gut; feature: human-associated habitat; material: faeces | place: United Kingdom | collected 2010/2012 ...
TGAAAGAAGGATAACATTATGGAAAAAATGGAAGTATTACTGGAAACCTCCGCACGTCACATCCACGTTACGCAGGAGGCTCTCGAAACACTGTTCGGCAAGGGTCACGAGCTTACAAAGAAGAAGGATCTTTCTCAGCCCGGTCAGTTCGCTTGCGAGGAAAGAGTTACTATAACAGGCCCCAAGAGATCGCTTGCAAACGTATCTATTTTAGGTCCTGTTCGTCCTGCTACACAGGTTGAGCTTTCCGCTACAGACGCACGTTCTATCGGATGTCCTATATTCGTAAGAGAATCGGGCGATATTGCAGGCACACCCGGCTGTAAGATAACAGGTCCTGAGGGCGAGATCGAAATCAGCGAGGGCGTTATCGTTGCAAAGCGTCACATCCACCTTGTTCCCGAAACCGCTGAAAAGTGGGGCGTGAAGAACAAGGACGTTGTAAGCGTAAAGGTTGATTCTGACGGAAGAAAGGCAATTCTCGGTGATGTTGTTATCAGAGTAAGCGAGAATTTTGCAGACGCTATGCACATTGATACAGACGAATCAAACGCTGTAATGGCCGCTCCCGGCATGATGGTCGAAGTAATCAAGTAATACGGCGTTACATATTGACGGTTTTATCTCCGTGGCTTTGGGCTGCGGAGATTTTTTTGTAAAATATATTGAAACTTCACAAAAAATACTGTATAATACTATTATTACAATTACTGTATTACAAATTAACAACAGACTGAAAAAGGAGGAAATATGAAAAAAGTTTTAAAAGCAAATATTTATTTTTTAAGTATACTTATTATAGAAATATTGGGACCATATGCTTTAAGGCCAATTTATATTGCTTTAGGTGTAAGTGATATAAGATTAATTTTATTGTTTAATCACTTAATTTTATTTTTAATACCAGCAATAATATACTTATTAGTTAGTAAATCATCAATTAAAGAGACATTAAAGTTAAATAAGTTACATTGGCAAGATATATTATTAATAATTTTATTGGCATTTATGGTTCAACCTGTTATGACCTTTCTTTCATTAATATCTACATTTTTCTTCAACAATGAAGTAGGTTCATTCATCTATGAAATAATATCAACTCCTTACATATTGTTGTTAGGATTAGTAGCTTTATTACCATCTATAACAGAAGAAATAACAGTAAGAGGAATCGTTCTTTCGGGTTATGAAAATAAAAACAAGTATGTGGCAGCAGCAATTACAGGGTTATTTTTTGGAATATTTCACTTAGATGGCCAGCAATTCTTATATGCTACAGTTCTAGGATTTATATTTGCTTTAGTAGTTAGAATTACAAATAGCATTTATTCATCAATGATAATGCACTTCATAATTAACGGGACTTCTGTAACACTTGCTAAAATATCTAAAATAATTACAGAAAGCTTACCTATTTCAGTTGAAACTACTGAGTTTAGTCTTAATAACATAGGGTCAAAAGAAAAACTTTTACTTCTTATAACTTATGGAGTCATCGCTATTATTTTTTCCGTATTTGTATTTTTAATAATTTATGCATTAGAGAAGCTTAAAGCAAAAAGAAAAGTAATAGAAGGAAGTACAGTAATAACTGTAGAGGATAGTAAAGAAAATATCCTAAATATTCCATTTATATTAATTGTTATAATATATATAATTTTTATGACTCTTAATATATATGGGCTAGGAGTTTAGCTTTTTCCTAGCCCTTTATTTTGCTTTATATATAGAAGAGGAAGAACTAAAAAATATAGAAATATCATTGGAATTTACCCAGCCTCTACTATTTATATTATTTTTATTTGGTATACTTATATAAAACCACGTTTCATTATTAAGTTCTGCACAATCTAAAATTCCAACTTCAGTATCATTATCTAAGCGTAGTAATATGTTTGAAGATATGATTGGAGATAGATATAAAAATGAATTAGTTTTCAATGTACCACCTTTATATTTAGGGATGGAGAATTGAATAGATAAATTTTCAGCATATTTTTTATGATCAACATATTTGTTTCTTACTATAGAATATTGATTTCTAGTAAGGAACAATTGTTTCTTCATTAATTCTAACTTTTTATTATAATAAAAGTAAATAAAGATTATAATTAAAGTTAGTAAAATAAATATTATATATTTCATAATACACTCCAAATAATATTATAGTTTAGTATATTTTATATGCGTAATAAAAATAACTAAATTTTCATAAATATAGAATAAAATGTTGACATATAATTAAAAATTTAATAAAATAAATATCGTTAAGGCTCGATAGCTCAGTCGGTAGAGCAGAGGACTGAAAATCCTCGTGTCCCTGGTTCGATTCCTGGTCGAGCCACCAGGTATGGCGCTATAGCCAAGTGGTAAGGCAGAGGTCTGCAAAACCTTTATTCCCCGGTTCAAATCCGGGTGGCGCCTCCAAAGAAAAACTACAAGATTTCTTGTAGTTTTTTTATTTTTTAAAAATAATTTCTTTTTGAATCAATAATTTATCTTTAGAAGAAAACTTGAAAGAACTACCTATAGGAATAGTTATATTAGGATATTCATGCCCTATTTTCAAGCCAGAGATTATAGGTATATTTAGAGGAAGAAGTTTTTCTTTTAGAATATCTTCTATAGTTAAGGTTGTATCCTTACTATTACAATTTGTAAAGTTTCCTATTAGTATTGCAGATAACTTTTTAAGTTTTCCACAAGAAATTAATTGAGAAAGCATTCTATCCACAACATAGGGGCTTTCATTCACATCTTCAACAAGTAGTATATTGTTATTAAAGTTTATTTTATAAGGAGTTCCGAGAGTGGAACAAATAATGGATAAATTTCCACCAACTATATTACCTTTAAAGTCTTTATTATTCCATATTTCATACTTTTTATGGCATAGATCATTTAAATTGTAAATTATCTTATTATTATAGCCATTGAATATATTTAAAAAATATTCTTTAGTAGAAATATCATTAAAGTCAGAAGTTATCATTGGACCGTGGAAGGTAGGAAAGTGACATTTATTATATATATAATTTAGTAATAAGGTTATATCGCTATAACCAAAGAAGGGTTTAGGATTATTTTTTATTTTTTTTAGGTCTAAATAGGGTGCCATTCTAATAGAACCATATCCACCTCTTAAGCATACAATTGCATTAACTTCTTTATCTTCAAACATTAAATTTAAGTCATTAGCTCTATTTTTATCGCTACCTGCAAGATATCCAAATTTATCATATAAGTGCATACCTTTTTTTATTTTAAATCCTAAATTTTCAAATATAGATATTTTTTCATCTATATATTCATGAGATTCTGGAGAAGAGGGAGCAACTATTCCTATTGTAGGAGACTTAGGTATGGAATTAAGTTTACTATTAAACAAATAAATACACCTGCTTTTAAAATAATTTATATATTAATATACTATAATAATACTAAATCTATGTTCATCTAAAAACATTAGCTATTAAATCCATATATGTATTTAGAAATTATTAAACTTAACAAGATAATTTTTATCTATTATATAAATAAATAGTAGGGTTATGGATACAACCCTACTATTTATGAAAACATATCTTTTTTATATAGCAAATATGCAGTTCCGAAGGTTAAAATTAATGTTATTATCATAGTAATTTCAAAACCAAATTCATTATTTATAAGTGGCATTCTGATAAAGTTCATCCCAAATATACCACCGATGACTGTAGGTATCGCCATGAGAATTGTAACTGAAGCTAATACTTTCATCACTATGTTTAAGTTATTAGAAATAACAGAAGCAAAGAAGTCCATTGTACTTGCAAGTATATTGCTATATATTTCTGTCATCTCAATAGCTTGCTTATTTTCAATTATTACATCTTCCAAAACATCTTGATCTTCTTCATATTTTTGCATTATATCTAATTTTAGCATCTTTTCTAATGTTATTTCATTTGCTTTAAGTGATGTAGAGAAATAAACTAAGGATTTCTCTAAGGAATGAAGTTGAATTAATTCTCTATTTTTCATTGATTTATGTAATCTTTTTTCTATCATCAAGCTTTTTTTATCAATTTGTCTTAAATATACTAAATATGAATTAGATATTTTACTTAATATCTGCAATATAAATCTAGATTTTTTAAATGTGAAAAATGATTTAACTTTACTATTTATAAAATCTGTTAATATTCTGCTATTTTTTAAACAAACAGTAATTATTTGTTTATCTGTATGAATAATAGCTAATGGATATGTATCATAAGTTAATGAGTTATCCTCCATTTCAGTGAAAGGTATATCAACTATTACTAATAAACAATTATCTTCTATATCTATACGAGAAGTTTCCTCGTCATCTAAAGGAGCTTTTAAAAAGGAAAGTGGTACACCAGTCTTTTTTGATATTAAAATAAGCTCTTCATCTGATGGTGCAATTATATTTATCCATGATCCTGGTTCTATATTGTCTAAAACTTTTAATGAGGGATTACTTTCACCAACACTTTTATATATTTGTATCATTATTAAACCTCCTTAAGTTGATATCAAAGATAATTATACTATTTATATTCGAATTTGTAACAATATTAAGTAATTTTATTTAGAAAATTTAAATATAGAGAAAAGTGAAGAAATTTATAGAAAAATTGAATATAAGTAGAATAAATCAATATAACTTTTAAAATACTTAAAAATATAGTGATTAATAATTAAATACAAATATGGTCAAATGAAATAATAACTAGTATAATCTGAATATTGTTTATTATAATGAATTGATAGGTCGATGGGGGATTAATTAGAAAAATGATGCATAGAGAAATTGTTGAGAAAAAAAGAATACCAGTTATAGCAGTGATTTTATTTTCTATAACAGCCATACTTTATATGGCTGAAGCTATTGAAAGGTCAAAATATAACAAACATATAATTGGATATATATTTAATTTCTCATTAATAGTTATTTCAGTAATATTGATAATTAAGGAAATTAGAAGCTGTTTTGTTTCATATAAATATGTAGTAATTGCAGACAAGCTTATAATTAATTTAATAAGAAATAAAGAAGAAAAGAATTTAGAAAGTATAAGGATGTCAGATGTACTTTTTATAGGAGAAAAGGCAGATATGCCAAAGGAATATATGGGGACAAAAGGGACAAAATCTTACTTATGTAATAGAGTAGGAGCAAAATCTTATTACTGTGTTTATAAAAGTGGGGATAAAATAAGAAAGATTAAATTTCAACCAAGTGATAAATTTATTAGTAAAATAATAAGGCATGGAAAATTAAAATGTAAATTAATTTAAGATAAAAATAGGCTCAATATAGAGCCTATTTTTTATAGAATTCATTTTTTACTTCAGAAAGAAGATTTTCTTTTGATATAATATCAAGACCTGTAAATGCTAAAGCCAATGATGCTTTCATAGATTCTGTAAAAGCATGTTCAGAGATTGTGGCTTTAGCAAAGTCTTTAGTTCCATATCTAATACTTGAATCATCTATAATAGAGAAGAACGGTTGTATACAAGGAATATTCTTACTTACTATTCCTAAACTTAGGCCTGAATATATATCTCTAGGGCCATTAATATTAATAATTCCTGTTTCTTTTAAATTATGACTGAATAATCTGTTTAAAGTACGATTTGTTATAAGTTCTTCATTTTCTGGTTCATATAATGAAATTGAGTTTTGTACTCTTATAAGCTTAGAAACATAAATAGCAATTTCTCTTAGTTTATTCTCTACTATTCTTGCAATATCCATTTCTGGTGCTCTTATATAAAATTTAGCTTCTGATTCTATAGGTAGTAGAAGAGGAGTAAATCCACCATTAGATAGTATAGAATTTACTTCAACATCCTCTGGAAATCCTTTCAAGATAGAATTTAATATATTAAAAAACAAAAGAACTCCATCTAATGATGTGTATGTGCCTTTATTTAGAAAGCTAAGTCCACTGTTTCCAATATATTTTATGCTTAATGGAATAATTGCAGAGGAACTACCACTTTCTGAAGTTACAGTATCAGGATGAGCAACTAATACTACATCAATTTCTTCAAATATTCCTTGTTTAACCATAACAGATTTTGTTCCACCTAGATATTCTCCTGGACAACCTATAATAACTACGGAACCACCAATTTTTTCTATTATGGAACCTAATGCTAATGCTGCAGCTACAGAAGTTGTAGTTAGCAGGTTATGTCCAGTTATATGTCCTTCAATAGGAATAGCATCATATTCACATAAGAAACAAATACTAGGACTGCTATTACCCTTAGAAGCACGGAATGATGTTTTTAATTCTAAAAAGTTTTCTTCTACTTTAAAATTATATTTCTTTAATAATTTGCAAATATAATCATATGAGGTAAATTCATTATAGCTTTTTTCTGGATTATCGTATAAAAATTTATTCAAAGCTTTTAAATCTTCTTTATTTTTTTCTATAAAGCTAATCATTTCTTGTTTCATTTTTTTCCCTCCCAAGTTATTTTAATTTTAATTTTCCCTTAAACTATAATAATTATTTATTAAATAGGTTTTTTTATATAAAGTATAAAAATTGTTTTTAAGGTCAGAATTATTAATAATAAGTTAGAGGGGGTATTAATATATGAAATTAGAAAATAAAACAATAGATAATGATAAAAATAAATGTAAGGTCTGTAGTAAAGAAATATTCATAAATGATATAATTATTAATAGAGGCTTATTTTGTCATGAATGTTGTAATATAATTTCTCAAATAAATATTAATGATATGGAATATATTTATTATAAAGAAAGAATTAAGGCGTGGCTTTTAAGCAAATATAATTTTTATAACATGAGGTAGCTAAAATGAACAGAGGAAAATTTATAGTATTCGAAGGTGGAGATGGTTCAGGTAAGAGTACGACATTAGAGAAAATATATGACTTATTAGTTAAGCAAGGAATAGATTGTATAAAAACTAGAGAACCTGGTGGAATTAAAATTTCTGAAGACATTAGAAATATAATATTGGATACAAAAAATACTGAAATGGATAGAAAAACAGAAGCTTTATTGTATGCTGCAGCTAGAAGGCAACATTTGGTAGAAAGGGTTATTCCAGCATTAGAAAAGGGTAAAATAGTTTTATGTGATAGATTTATTTATTCATCATTAGCCTATCAAGGATATGCAAGGAGAATAGCAGTTGAAGAAATATTTCAAATAAATAAATTTGCAATAGGAGAATATATGCCTGATTTAAACATATTCTTTGATATATCTCCAGAAGTAGGTTTAGCTAGAATAGAGAAAAATAGTGATAGAGAAGTTAATAGATTAGACCTTGAAAAATTAGATTTTCATAAAAGGGTAAGAGAAGGATATTATAAATTAGTAGAAAAAAATAGTGAAGAATTTGCAATTATTAATGCAGAAAAGTCTATAGATGAAGTTTTTAATGATACAAAAGAAATAATACTAAATTTTATTAAATAAAATAGGATGTATAATAAATTTTTGCTTAATTTATACAGCTTTTGTGATAAAATGTTAATATGAGGTTTATATTAGGAGGGGTTAATATGAAATTAGTAATAGCAATGGTACAAGATGATGATGCATTAGATTTAATCGATGCAATTACTGAAGCTGGATTTAGAGTAACTAAGTTGGCTACAACAGGAGGATTTCTAAAGTCAGGGAATACAACTTTGATTATAGGTGTAGAAGCAGATAAGGTACAAAAGGTTATAGATGTTGTAGAAGATATTTGTAAAACTAGAAAGCAAATTATTACTACGCCAACTCCTATAACTGGAAATCTTGATATGTATATGTCTTATCCAATTGAAGTTGAAGTTGGGGGAGCTACAATTTTCGTTATAGATGTAGATCAATTCATAAAAATATAATTAGGAGGGTGTAATGGGAGAGATTATTGGACATAAGAATATATTAGATAACTTTAAAAGAAGAGTAGAATCAGATGAGATTTCCCATGCACATATAATTGTTGGAGAAGATGGTATTGGCAAAAGTAATTTAGCTAATAAATTTGCCAGAAGTATATTAGGTAAATCTGAAGATAAAGATTATATAGATATTATAAATTATAGATGTAAAAAATCTTCTTTTGGAGTAGATGATATTAGGGAAATTGTTGAGGAAATTAACAAAAAACCATTTGAAGGAGATAAAAAGGTAATAATAATTTATGATGGAAATAAATTAACAGTGCAAGCACAAAATGCTCTATTAAAGACTATAGAAGAACCACCAAAAGGTGTTTTTATAATATTATTATGTGAAAGTCTAGAACTTATATTAGACACTATAAAATCAAGATGTCAAATTTATAAGTTATCTCCATTAACTAAGAATGAAATAAGGCTTTATATAGATAATATAAATGATAATGGCATTAGCGAAGATGAAATTAATGCGGCCATTGCCTATAGCGAAGGAATTCCAGGAAAAGCAGAAGCTTTTCTAAGAGATTCTTTATTAAAAGAGCTTAGGAATACTTTAGTTGACTTATTATTCCTTTTGACTAAAGGCAATACTAGAGAGCTTTTAGATTTTGAAAGTAAACTAGTAACTTACAAGGATAAAAAGGAAGATATATTAAATATTCTAGCCTCCTTTATAAGAGATATAATAATTTATAAAGAAATTGATGAAGTTACCGGATTAATAAATGGGGATAAAATTGAAAGTATAAAAAAAATAGCTATTGAAATGTCTTATAAGAAGCTTAATAATATAATTGATAAAATTGGAGAAGCTAGAAAATCACTTCAAAGCAATTCTAATTTTCAATTAACAATTAGAGTTATGCTTATAGGATTTATGGAGGTTTAATAATGATAAAAGTAATTGGCGTTAGATTTAAAAAAGCCGGTAAAATATACTATTTTGATCCTAGTGGACTAGAAGTAAAAAAAGGTGACTTTGTTGTTGTTGAGACAGCAAGAGGTATAGAATTTGGGGAATGTGTTATAGGTATTAAAGAAATTCCTGAATCTGATATAGTAGCTCCTTTAAAGAGTGTTATTAGGGTAGCAGAAGAAGCTGATATAAATAAACATAAGGAAAATAAAGTAAAAGAAAAAGATGCCTTAGATATATGTCTAAAGAAGGTTGAAGAACATGGATTAAACATGAAACTAATAGATGTAGAGTATACCTTTGATAATAATAAAGTTATATTTTATTTCACTGCAGATGGAAGAGTTGACTTTAGAGAATTAGTAAAAGATCTAGCAACTATTTTTAAGACTAGAATTGAGCTTAGACAAATAGGAGTTAGAGATGAAGCTAAAATGCTTGGTGGGCTAGGACCATGTGGAAGACCTTTATGTTGTTCAACATTTTTAGGTGATTTTGCCTCAGTATCAATAAAGATGGCAAAGGAACAAAATCTATCTTTAAACCCAACTAAAATATCTGGAATATGTGGAAGACTTATGTGTTGCTTAAACTATGAACAAAGTACTTATGAAGATATAAGAAAGAGATTGCCTAAGGCAGGATCTATTGTAAGTATGGGAGACTTTAAAGGTGAAGTTGTAAGCAATAGTACTGTTAAAGAGAGTGTTAAAGTTAAATATAGACGTGGAGACGAAGAATTAGTTGAAGAGTTTAAAATAGATGATATAGAATTAATAGAGGGTGGATATGAAGATTCTGTGGACGAATCTGATATTAAACTTGAAATAGAGTCACCTGAAGATAAAAATTTAATCAATGATCTTATAAAAGAAAATTAAAGGAGGGTATTAAATGAAAGCAGTATTAAGTATATCAAATCTTAATACAAACGAAGATGTTATTAGCATTAAAGATGTTATAGCTCACAGTGAAGGTACTATTGCTTGTGAAGTTAATGTAAATAAGAAGGAAGTAAGTGTAGTTTACGATGATAATACTATATCTCTAGATGCAATAATAACAGCAATTGAAGAACTTGGATATAGCGTTATATAAAATATATTAAAGATAAATTATTTAGAAACCTTTTAAATTTTTAATTGATATGTTAAAATGGACTAGGAATAAATTCATAATATTAGGAGGTGCTAATTATGGCATTTAAGATTGAAGATTCATGTATAAACTGTGGTGCATGTGCTGCAGAATGCCCAGTTGATGCTATAAGTCAAGGAGATACTCAATTCGTTATTGATGAGGATGTTTGCATAGATTGTGGAAACTGTGCAAATGTTTGTCCAGTAGGAGCTCCTGTACAAGCATAATTTTACATAAGGAACCACTAATTTAGTGGTTCCTTATTATTTTCTTTCAATAATATTACTGTTGGAGTACTACTTAATGGAAGCTCGTTAGTATATATGGTATTAGTATTATAATAAATGATGTTATCTAGAGAAGATAAAAATTTTAATGGACCATCTAAATAAAAATATTCTGAAGATGTTTTAAATGACATTGGAATTATATATTTTGGCTTTAGTGATTCAATAAGCTTAGCTGCTAAATCTCCATCTAAACAAAAATGACCTCCAATTGGAATAAATAAAAAATCCAAATGATTTAACTTGCTTATTAACTCATCATTTAATAAATGTCCTAATGAACCTAAGTGACAAAGTTTAACTCCATCAATTTCTAAAAGGTATATAATATTTTCACCTCTTCTAAATCCAGAAAAGTTATCCCTATAACTATTAAAAGCCTTAATAATAAAGTACTCATTTTCAAAGTATGTAGTATCATTAATAATAATATTATTATTAATAAGACAATCATTAATAAATTCATTGTTATGTGAGTGACTAAGAGTAATTATATCTGCTTTTAAATCATATTTTTGTATATAGGGATATATTTGCATTGGATCTATTAAAACCTTTTTCCCTAATAAGTTTTTAATTAAAAAACAAGAATGGCCAATCCACTTAATTTCCATATTAATCACCTCATTTATAGTTTAAACAAAAGGAATTTTATAATTCTTATTGTATGAAAATTTAATATTGGACATATTAAGACTTATAATATATAATGAAAGTCAAAGAAGGTCTAATTTAAAAAATAAGTTTAAGAAGGTGAAATTATGGCAAGAATTTCAGATACAATAGAAAATTTTATAAAAGATATGTTAAATGAAGAAAGAGAAAGACAAGTTTTAATTCAGAGAAACGAGTTAGCAGATAAATTTTCCTGTGCGCCATCGCAAATTAATTATGTATTAACAACAAGATTCACATATGAAAAAGGATATATAATTGAAAGTAAAAGAGGTGGCGGTGGATATATAGTTATAAGAAAAATAACATACGATGATAAAGCTGAAAGATTAAATTTAATTAATAATTCCATAGGTGAAAGCATAACTTATGGAAATGCTTTATCTATTTTAGAACATTTAAATGATACTAAAGTAATTTCAAATAAGGAGTTTGAAATTATTAAGATAACTTTAAATGATAGAACTTTAGCATCTGTTGAAAATAAAAATAAATTAAGAGCAGATATGTTAAAGGGAATATTAGCAGTTGTATTATCTTAAAGTATGTTATATATCTATAGTTTATCTGTGTGGTGTAATTTAGCAATAGGGTATGGAGGTATTTATGGTTTTCGGTAAATTTACAGAAAGAGCACAAATAGTACTTGTAGAAGCTCAAAAAGAATCACAGTATTTTAAGCATGGGTATATAGGAACGGAGCATATTCTTTTAGGAATATTAAAAGAATGTGGTTTTGCTAATAGAGTTTTATATATTAGTGGAATTACTGTAGATAAGGTAAGGAATCTTATAGAAGACTACTTAGGCTTTGGTGATGTAGATGTTTCTATAGGAGAAATGCTATTAAATCCTAGAACTAAAAGAGTATTTGATGATAGTTTAGCTAAGGCGATGATGTATAATCATAATTATATAAATCCAGAGCATATTTTATTGGCTTTACTAGATGATGTTGAAAGTATAGCTTATACTATAATTTCAAATTTAAAAGTAGATTTAAAAGGAATAAAAACTGAAATTATTAATTATATCAATAAAAATGATATAAATGATGCAAAGCAGTTAGAAGATAAAAAGAAAAATCCAAATAAAACTCCAATGCTTAATCAATATGGTAAAGATTTAACTACTTTAGCTAAAGAGGGAAGACTTGACCCATTCATAGGAAGAGAAAGAGAAAGTAAAAGAATACTAGAAATATTGTGTAGAAGAAACAAGAATAATCCATGTCTTATAGGAGAACCTGGAGTTGGTAAAACTGCAGTTGTAGAAGGATTAGCGCAAATGATAGTTGAGGGAAGAGTTCCAGATATCTTAAAGGATAAATATATAATATCTTTAGATTTAACAGCTATGATAGCAGGAGCTAAATATAGAGGAGAATTTGAAAATAGATTAAAAAAGGTTATGGATGAAATAATAAGTTCTCAAAACGTAATAATATTTATAGATGAGATTCACACAATAGTTGGAGCTGGTGGAGCAGAGGGGGCTATTGATGCCTCTAATATATTAAAGCCGGCATTGGCTAGAGGTGAAATAAAATGTATTGGAGCAACTACTATTGATGAATATAGAAAGTATATTGAAAAGGATTCAGCTTTAGAAAGAAGATTTCAACCTGTAATTGTAGATGAACCTTCAAAGGAAGAAACTCTTGAAATACTTAAGGGGCTTAGAGAAAAATATGAACTTCACCATATGGTAAAAATAGAAGATGAGGCTTTAGAAGCTGCTATAGAGTTATCAGACAGATATATATGTGATAGGTTTATGCCTGATAAGGCAATTGATTTAATAGATGAGGCATCAGCAAAAGTTAGAATTGAAAATCTAAGTTCACCTCCAGAAATAGGAGATTTAAAAAGGAATTTAGAAATGCTATCAAAAGATAAAGAAACTGCAATTAAAAGTCAAAGCTTTGAGAAAGCAGCTTATTTAAGAAATGAAGAAATAGAGATTAAAAATAAGTTAAATATATTAACTGTTAATTATAATACTTTAGAGTTTAGTAATATTGTAAGTAGAACTGAGATAGCAAAAGTAGTTTCAGTTTGGGCTAAGATACCAGTTGAAAAATTAACAGAAGAAGAATCAGAAAGGCTTTTAAGACTTGAAGAGGTTCTTCAGGAAAGAGTTGTTGGGCAGAAGGAAGCTGTAACAGCAATATCTAAAGCTGTAAGAAGAGCTAGGGTTGGACTAAAAGATCCTAATAGACCAATAGGGTCATTTATATTTTGTGGACCAACAGGAGTTGGAAAAACAGAACTTTCCAATACTTTAGCTGAAGTTATGTTTGGAGATAGAAAAAGCTTAATAAGAATTGATATGTCAGAATATATGGAAAAGCATTCAGTATCAAGGCTTATAGGAGCTCCTCCAGGATATGTTGGATATGAAGAAGGGGGCCAATTAACAGAGGCTGTAAGGCGTAGCCCTTATTCTGTAATATTATTAGATGAAATAGAAAAGGCTCATCCTGATGTATTTAATATACTACTTCAAATAATGGAAGATGGTAAACTTACAGATAGTAAGGGAAGAACAGTAAATTTCAAAAATACCATAATAATAATGACTTCTAATGTAGGTGCCCATGACATAAAAAAACAGAATTCAGTTGGATTTATAAATCAAAGAAATATAGAAAATACTGAATTTGAAAATATGAAAAAAATGATTATGGAAGAAGTGAAAAAACAATTTAAACCAGAGTTTTTAAACAGAATAGATGAAGTTATCGTATTTCGCAAGCTAGTTGATAACGATATCTTAAAAATTGTTAATCTTATGTTAAATAGTACTATAAATAAATTGAAGGAAAGAAAAATAATAATTAATTTAAATGAAGATAGTAAAAAGTTTTTAGTAAATAAGGGTGTAGATATAAATTATGGGGCAAGACCTTTAAGAAGAATAATAGCTAAAGAGTTAGAAGACAAATTAAGTGAAGAAATGCTTAAGGGTTGTATTAAAGGTGGAGATAATTTAGAAATTTATTGTGATGGTGATGAACTTTGTATTAAGCATATATCATAATATATGGAGCTGTGGTAGCAGCTCCTTAATTTTATATTATTTACTTTACATTGTAAGATAGTATCTTTGTTTAATATTTATAATATATCATTAATATTTTTGTATAGAAATGGATAAGTATATTCAATTAATAAAAATTATTATATAAAATAGTTGCATTTTTAAAATCAGAAGCATATAATTAATACAAAGAATATACCCCTAGGGGGTAGGAGGAGATATGATGGGCAAAGAAGTAAAACATAAAGAATTGATAATAATCGGCGGGGGCCCTGCTGGCTTAACTGCTGCTATATATGCAACGAGAGCGAAATTAGACATGCTTTTATTAGAAGATCAGATATTAGGTGGTCAAGTAAGAAATAGTTATACGATTGAAAATTATCCTGGATTTAAACAAGTTTCAGGAACTGAACTTGCAGATTTAATGCAACAACAAGCAGAAGAACTTGGAGCTGAAATAGATGAATTTGACATGATAGAGAGAGTTGATTTTAGTGGAGATGAAAAAATTATCGAAACTAATAATTATATATATAAAACAGATTCAGTAATAATAGCAACAGGAGCAACTCCAAGAAAATTACCACTTCCAAATGAAGAAAAATTTTCAGGAAAGGGTATACATTATTGTGCAGTATGTGATGGAGCAATGTATGATGGCAAAATAATAGGAGTAGTTGGTGGAGGGAACTCTGCTTTAGAAGAGGCTTTATTTTTAACTAAATTTGCTACTAAGGTATATATGATAAGAAGATATGATTATTTTAAAGGTGAAAAAGCTACTGTTGAAGAAGTTATGAATCACCCTAAGATAGAAGTATTATTTAATGAAGATCTAATCAATGTGGAAGGTGAAAACTTCGTACAAAAGGCAATTATAAAAAATACAAAGGATGGTTCAGAAAAGGAAATAGATATTGATGCAGTATTTGGATTTATTGGAACTGAACCAAAAACAGAATATTTTAATGATTATATTGAATTAACACAAGGTGGATATATAAAGACTGATGAATGTATGCGAACAAATGTTAAGGGTGTATTTGCTGCTGGAGATGTAAGAGAAAAAGAATATAGACAAATTACAACAGCAGTTGCTGATGGAACAATAGCAGCATTAGAGGCGGAAAAAGTAATAGTTGAAAAAAAGAAAAATAGGAAATAATAATAGCATTATAATACAGTAAGGAGAGATAATATGATAAAAATATATTCAACATCATGGTGCCCAGCGTGTATTAAGGCAAAAAAATTCTTCGATATGAAGGGCTGGGAGTATAAAGAAATTAATGTAGCTGATAAACACGAAGATAGAGAAGAAGTCTTTAAAGTTTCAGGGCAAAGAACTGTTCCTGTAATAGATATAGACGGAGAAATTATAGTAGGCTTTGATAAAAATAAAATAGAATTGGCAAAGAAATAAGAGGGGGATAAAATGTTTAGTTGTATAAGAGGAGAAGAGTTAACTTTTAAGAATTTAGTGAATGGTGAATGGGTAACTAGCAATAGCAATAAATATATAGAGATATATTCACCTATTGGAAATTGTTTAGTAGGTAAGGTTCCTGCAATGACAAAGGAAGAGGTAGACTTTGCAATAAAGAATGCAAAAGAAACACAGATATCTTGGAAAAATGTACCTGTAAATAAAAGGGCTGAAATATTATATAAGGCAGCAGATTTACTAATTGAAAAATCAGATGAAATGTCAGATATAATGATGAGGGAAATTGGAAAAGATAAAAAGTCATGTGAGTCAGAAATATTAAGATCAGCAGATTATGTTAGATTTACAGCAGATACAGCTAAGAATCTATCAGGAGAGAGTATTCCAGGAGATAGCTTCCCAGGATTTAAGAAAAATAAGATTTCTCTAGTAACTAGAGAACCGTTAGGAGTGGTTTTAGCTATTTCTCCATTTAATTATCCAGTAAACTTAGCATCTTCAAAGATTGCACCAGCTTTAATTGCTGGTAATTCAGTAGTATTAAAACCTGCTACTCAAGGAAGTTTATGTGGATTATATTTAGCAAAGATATTTGAGCAAGCAGGAGTTCCTGCAGGTGTATTAAATACTGTTACTGGAAGAGGTAGTGAAATAGGGGATTATATAGTAACTCATCCTTCTATTGACTTTATAAACTTTACTGGAAGTACAGAAGTAGGTACAAGAATCTCAAAAATAACTAGTATGGTACCATTGCTAATGGAACTTGGAGGAAAAGATGCTGCTATTGTATTAAAGGATGCAGACTTAGATTTAGCAGCTTCTAATATTGTTTCAGGAGCATATTCTTATTCCGGACAAAGATGCACAGCTGTTAAAAGAATATTAGTTGTAGAAGAAGTAGCAGATAAGTTAGTTGAGAAAGTTAAAGAAAAAGTTGAAAAATTAAAGGTTGGAAATCCTCTAGATGGAGCTGAAGTTGTTCCTTTAATAGATAATAAGGCAGCAGATTTTGTTTGGGAACTTATTGATGATGCCAGAGAAAAAGGTGCTCATTTATTGGTTGGTGGAAAGAGAGAAGAAAACTTAATTTATCCAACATTATTTGATAATGTAACAACAGATATGAGATTAGCTTGGGAAGAACCATTTGGTCCAGTTCTACCTATAATTAGAGTTAAAGATAAGGATGAAGCAATTGAAATTGCAAATAAATCTGAATATGGATTACAATCATCAGTATTTACTGAAAATATTAATGAAGCATTTTATGTTGCAGATAAATTAGAAGTTGGTACAGTTCAAGTTAATAATAAAACTGAAAGAGGACCAGACCATTTCCCATTCTTAGGTGTTAAGGCATCTGGAATTGGAACTCAAGGTATAAAGTATTCAATAGAAGCTATGTCAAGACCAAAGGCTACTGTTATTAATATAGGTAGATAGATTGGTGTTTTAAAAATATAATTGAATAATTAATATGGAGCTGCTTCAACAGCTCCATTAAATTTATAAAAAAAGAAGTAGTCAAATTATAACTACTTCTTTTTAACTATATAATAATAGATTAAATTTTAGATATTTATGTTTTAAATATTATTTATTTAATGCTTTATCTATAGCATTTTTATCAAAACCAACTATAACAGTACCATCTATATCTAAAACAGGAACTCCCATTTGTTTTGATTTATTTATCATTTCATCTCTAGCATTCATATCTTCTTGTACATTAAATTCTTCAAATGCTACACCTACTGATTTTAAGTAATTTTTTGCTTTTACGCACCATGGACAAGCGTTTGTACTATAAACTTTAACCATTTGTAATCCTCCTTTTAATTATCAATAGATAATTAATATTATATAATATTAATTCTACATTATTTTATAAGTAATTTCAATATTTAAAGTATATTTTATTAAAAATAAAGAATGTGGTAGTATATAATATAAATACAAATTATTTAATAAAATTTTGATTGTCTAAATTAGAATTAATAATCATGTTATCTAAAGAAGTATCTTGAGAATTAAAAAACAATTCTTTAGATAAATTTTTGGTTTTATCTTCACGTATTATATTTTTTGAAGGTAAATTAGAAAAATAATTTCTATTAAGCATTATATCATCTCCTTTTATAATTATGAAATTATTTTTCCAAAAAAATTATTATTTATAACACTTTAAGAAATTAACGAACTGGTCTAGACATCTATAACGATTTTTAATATAATATTTTTAGGAGGATTAACAATGATAGATAAAAGTAGCCCAATTCCTGTATATTACCAATTGAAGAATGATTTAATCTCAAAGATTTCAGAAGGAGTGTGGAAGCCTGGGGATTGTATATCAAGTGAAAGAGAACTTTGTGATATATACGGGGTTAGTAGAATGACCATTAGACAGGCTATTGGTGAACTTGTACAAGAAGGAATACTTCTCAGAATTAAAGGAAAAGGAACTTTTGTATGTGAGCAAACATTTAAGCAAAAGGATATGATGAGCTTTACTGAAATAGTAAAACAAATGGGGAAAAAATTAAGATCTGAAATAGTTGAATTTGAGAAAGTCTCAACCCCAGAAGATTTAACTGATATCTTTTTGTTAGATGAATTATATAAGATAACTAGAAAGCGTATAGTTGATGATGAATGTGTTGCAATAGAAAAAGTTTATATACCTGTAGATTACTGTGGGTACATAGATGAAGAAATGCTAAAGGGATCTTTATTTAAAATTTTAGAGAGTTTTGGTTATAAGGTAGATTATTCACAATCCTCAATGGTTTCAGTTATTATGGATAATGAATTAAAAGAAGCATTCAATGTTAATCAACAAGTGCCTATGCTAAAGATTATTAGTAAAACTTATGATTCAAATAATAAGTTGATATTTTTAGAAGAGGCTATATATAGATCAGATAAATTTATTTTAGAAGTTAATATATCACGAAGAGAGGGGAAGATACGATGAAGGTTATAGTAACAAAGAATTATGATGAGTTAAGTAAGGTAGCTGCAAATGAAATGGCAATGGTAGTGAAAAATAATCCAAAAGCTATATTAGGATTAGCAACAGGTGGATCACCAATTGGTATGTATAAGGAATTAATTAGAATGAATAAAGAGGGGGAAATTGATTTCTCTAAGGTAACTACTGTTAACCTAGATGAATATGTTGGATTAAGTGGAGATCATCCTCAAAGTTACAGATACTTTATGAATGAAAATTTATTTAATCATATAAACATAGATAAGAAAAATACTTATGTTCCAAATGGATTAGCAAAAAATATTGAAGAAGAGTGTAAGAACTATGATAATAAAATAGAGAATTTAGGTGGTACAGATGTTCAGTTATTAGGAATTGGTAACAATGGACATATAGCCTTTAATGAACCAGATGAAGATTTAGTATCAGGAACACATTTAACTAATTTAACACAAGATACAATACAAGCAAATGCTAGATTTTTTGATTCAATAGATGAAGTTCCAAAGACAGCATTAACAATGGGGCTTGGTGGAATAATGAAATCTAAAAAAATAATAGTTATAGCAAGTGGAGAATCTAAAGCAGAGGCAGTAAAAGCTATGGTAAATGGAAAAATAAGTACAAAAATGCCAGCATCTATGTTACAAATGCATAGAGATGTTGTAGTTATAGTTGATGAAGCTGCTGCTAAATTATTATAAAATCAAAATAAGGTTTAATTTTTTAAAAGAATTGCAATAATGTAAATATTGTAGTTCTTTTTTTACATATTAAGTTATATAAAAATTGGTTTTTATATTTTCTTGTGATATAGTATTTATAGTAATTTAATAAGGATTTTTATAATAAAATAAATAGAATTGGTAGGTAAATTATATGGCAAAGATTAAATCCATATTTGTGTGTCAAGAATGTGGATATGAGTCCCCTAAATGGCTAGGGAAATGTCCAGATTGTAATAAATGGAATACTTTGGTTGAAGAAATTAAAGAAACACATAAAGAAGTAAAAGCTAAAGTAAATAATATTAGAGTAATAGAAAATATGCCAAAGAGTATAAGAGATATAAAGTCAGGAGAAAAGGAAAGATATGATACTGGCTTAAAGGAGCTAAATAGAGTTTTAGGTGGTGGGTTAGTAAGAGGTTCTTTAACATTAATATCAGGTGACCCTGGTATAGGGAAATCAACACTTCTTCTACAAACTGCAGATTCTATTTCTAAAAATTATGGGAAGGTTTTATATGTTTCTGGAGAGGAATCTGAAGAACAAATCAAAATTAGAGGGGATAGGTTAGGGGTCAATGCAGAAGCTCTTTATATATTATCTGAAACTAATTTAGACCTAATAGAAGCATATATTAATGAAATAAAACCTGTATTTGTAATTATAGACTCTATTCAAACTGTATATAAGGAATCTATTACATCAGCACCAGGAAGTGTATCTCAAGTTAAAGAATGTTCTAATGCTATTATGAGAATAGGAAAAAATCAAGGGATACCTTTATTTATAGTTGCTCATGTAACAAAACAAGGGGAGTTAGCAGGGCCAAGAGTCTTAGAACACATGGTTGATACTGTTTTATATTTCGAAGGTGAACGTACAGAAGAATTTAGGGTTCTTAGAACTATGAAAAACCGTTTTGGTACTACTAGTGAGATTGGTGTTTTTGAAATGGCTGAAGAAGGGTTAAAGGAAATATATGATCCTTCGAGAATATTTCTAGAGGATACTAATTTTAATCAAGAGGGTTCTGTAGTAATAGGGATTATGGAAGGAACCAGGCCTATATTAGTTGAAATGCAAGCTTTAGTTAGTGAAAGTAATACCCATTTAGCTAGTAGAACTGCAGTAGGTATAGATAACCAAAGGCTAAGGCTTATACTAGCAGTATTAGAGAAAAAGTTAAGAGTACCTTTTTATAAATATGATGTTTATGTAAATGTAGTTGGAGGACTTACCTTAGATGGAACTACAGGAGATTTAGGGTTAGCATTAGCACTATTATCTAGTGTGAAAAATGCAGGATTAAAACTTAAGAGAACTGTTATAATCGGAGAAGTGGGATTAACAGGAGAAATTAGGCCTATAGCTTCTTGCGAAAGATTAATTAAAGAAGCTGAAAAAATGGGATTTGAAAATGCAATTATTCCTGAGAGAAATAGGGATAAAGTAAATAGTAGTAATATAAATATAATAGGTGTAAGTAATTTAAGAGAGGCTATAAATAAGATATTCTAACGGATTGGGTGAGTGTATGAGGATAAAAGATGACGAAGAAATAAAAGGTATATTAAAGCTTATGAGTCCAGGAACAGCATTAAGAGAAGGTTTAGAAAATATCTTAAGAGCTAAGACAGGTGGTCTTATAGTTATAGGTGATAACGAAGAAGTTATGAATATAGTAGATGGTGGATTTAATATAAATTCAGAGTATTCACCAGCTTATGTTTATGAATTAGCAAAAATGGATGGTGCTATTGTATTAAGTAGCGATTTAAAAAGAATAATTTATGCTAACACACAACTAGTTCCAGATCATACTTTAAGCACATATGAAACTGGTACTAGACATAGAACTGCAAATAGAGTTGCAAAACAAACTGGTAATATAGTAATAGCAATCTCTCAAAGGAGAAATATTATTACCATATATAAGAATGATTTAAAATATGTACTTCAAGAAAGCAGTGTAATTTTAGCTAGAGCAAATCAAGCGATACAGACATTAGAAAAATACGTAAATGTTCTAGAGAGGGTAATAAATAATCTTAATTTATTAGAGTATCAAGATTTGACTACTATCTTTGATGTAGTTACAGCTATTCAAAGAACTGAAATGGTTATGAGAGTAGTAGAAGAAATAAAAAGATATATAGTGGAACTTGGAAATGAAGGAAGATTAATATTAATGCAATTAAGTGAGCTTATAAGATTTATTGAAAGAGATGGAATATTGTTAATAAGAGATTATTGCAAAGAAGGTATGGATTATAATGAAATATATAGAGATATTCAAAGGCTTACCGCAGAAGAATTGGTAGATTTAGATTTGATAGCAAAACTATTAGGGTATCCTTCACTTTCATTAACTGATACATTAATTTCACCAAAGGGATATAGAATACTATTTAAGGTTCCTAGGGTACCTGTTTCGGTAATAGAAAATCTTGTAAAGCATTTTAAAGAGCTTAAATTTGTTATTGCAGCGGATACTAATGCCTTAGATCAAGTAGAAGGTATTGGAGAAGCAAGAGCTAAGGCCATAAGAAGTGGCCTTAAGAGAATAAAAGAACAGATATACTTAAAAAATGAGATTTAGTATTTTTATGTATAAAAGTGAAATAAATAGATAATAATAAAAAAGCAGGAGGTAACCTGCTTTAAACTTATCTAAATGTAAACTTTCCTAATAGATTTATTTTATTTTCTTCTTTTAAGAATATGTCGTATAAATTTAAATCTAAACAATTGCATAAGGAAGTAAGGTAAAATATATTATTTCCTATTTCGGTCTCTATAGTGTCGCGACAATTATTGCAAAGAGTTCCTTGAATTTCATTACTCAAAGAATGATTTAAACTATTTTCATCATTAAAAGTAGTCTGCTTTTTAGCCGAAATTTCAATACAACCGCAATTAGTTACTGATTTAACTAATGCCCTATTAATTCTAGCATTTGATTCATTTAACTTGGTCATTATGTCAAGTATGCTTCTATGACGTAATAAAGATTCATCAACATCATTCTGAAAATTATCAAAAATTATATCTTTCATATGCATCAACTCCTTAAGGTTTACGGCTGTTGTTTATGATTTTTATAGTGTCGAAAGGAATAGTAATTAACTTAAACTTATAATAAATTAATTACATAATTATTTATAGGGGGTATTTTAAATTAATAAGATTTTAATAAATATTCATTTTGGATAATACCTTTATATGGTATAATTAATAAAAAATAAAAAAATTAGGAGGTGAAAAAATGTTAAAAAAGATTATAAGGGTTATATTTACCATAATAGGCCTAATAAGTGGTTATATATTAAGTGGAATCTTATTAAATATAAAGCTTATAGGAGATCTATCTTTTTTATCGAAAACTACTGCAATTATATCTTTTCGTGTTATTTTAACTTTATTAATTGGAATTATTCTTTATTTTATTTCTCCGAGTATATATGACTCTATTTTGAAATTTATTGAATATATAGAAAGAAATATTCAAAGATTCACAGCAAGTGAAATTATATATGGAATATTTGGAGCAACCATATCTTTAATAATAACATCATTAATAGGATTACCTTTAAATAGAATAGATTTATTTGGATTAGGACCAATACTATTTGTGTTAGTAAACCTAATATTTGCAATAATATTTGCTAACATTTTTATAGAAAAAAGGGACGATATATCTAATGTTCTTGCTAATTTAAGAAAGAATAGTATTAAGGACAAGAAATCTAAGATAATAGTTAAGAATAATCCTAAGGTATTAGACACATCAGTAATAATAGATGGAAGAATTTTCGATATATGTCAAACTGGTTTTATAGAAGGACCATTAGTTATACCGAACTTTGTTTTAGATGAGTTAAGACATATATCAGATTCAGCAGATTCTCTAAAAAGAAATAGAGGGAGAAGAGGGCTTGATATATTAAATAAGATTCAAAAGGAATTAGATATCGAAACCCAAATTTGGGAAGGTGATTTTCCGGAAATTCAAGAAGTAGATAGTAAGCTATTAAAACTTGCTCAATTATTAAAGGGAAAAGTAATAACTAATGATTTTAATTTAAATAAGGTAGCTGAGTTTCAGGGAGTTCCAGTACTTAACATAAATGAACTTGCTAATGCAATTAAGCCAATAGTTCTTCCAGGAGAAGAAATGAAGGTAGTAGTAGTTAAAGATGGGAAAGAAGCAACTCAAGGTATTGGATATCTAGATGATGGAACTATGATAGTTGTAGAAGGTGGAAGAAGGCATATGGGTGATCAAATTATAGTTATAGTAACATCTGTACTACAAACTGCTGCTGGAAGAATGATATTTGCAAAACCAAAAGATGAATAAGTAGGTGTTTAAATGATTAGTGCTATAATTTTGGCTGGTGGAAAAGGTACGAGAATGGGTGCTAACATTAGCAAACAATATATAAAACTTAAGGGGAAACCAATTTTATATTACACAATAAAAAGGTTTTCTGAGTCTAAAGATATAGATAAGATTATTTTAGTACTACCGAAGGATGAAATAGATTATTGTAAAGAAAAAGTACTAGATAAGTATTCGTTACATGTGGATTTAATAGTTGAAGGTGGAAAAGAGAGACAAGATTCTGTTATGAATGCCCTAAACGAGCTTATTGATGAGGAAATAGTATTAATTCATGATGGAGCAAGACCCTTTGTTTCACAAAGAATTATAGATGAAGGTATAAAATATGCAAGGCTTTATGGTGCATCAGCCCCTGGAGTTATGCCAAAGGATACCATAAAGATAAAGGGGGACAATAACTTTGCTCTCTCTACTCCAGATAGAAATACATTGGTAGCTATTCAAACGCCACAAGTATTTAAATTTGGCATAATCAAGGAATGTCATAAAAAAGTTAAAGAAGAAGACATTAAAGTTACTGATGATACTATGGTAGTTGAAACATATGGTAATAAGGTTTACTTATATGAAGGTGATTATACTAATATTAAGGTAACAACTCCAGAAGATTTAATATTAGCTGAAAAGCTTATATAATTATGGAATTTAGTATGTTGACATAATTTTTACAAGAATATATAATTAATTAAGCTATAATTAAATAGGTTTTAAAGCAGTGAAGAAGAATAGTAGAATCCGCTTTTTCAGAGAGAAAATTCATGGGCTGTAAGATTTTCAATAGGATTTGAACCAGCTTTGGAGTATAGGTAAAAACTATCGGTTTAATATCGTTAAAATTATTAGAGCACAAATTTAGGTGGTACCGCGATATAAGTTCGCCCTAATTAATTAGGGCGAGCTTTTTTATTTAAAAATTTAGTTGATAAAAAATGATTTTTAAATTTACTTTTATATTTATATAAATGGATAGATACTATATAAGATAATTTATTAGAAATATTACCTAAATATTTATCTACGTAATATTGTCTTGAATATAATGATAAAAATACAGGAGGAATCAAAGATGAAAATGTCTAATATGTTAATATCAACATTAAGAGAGGTTCCAGCTGAAGCGGAAATTAATAGTCATAAATTGATGCTAAGGGCTGGGATGATAAGAAAGATGGCATCAGGAATATATAACTACATGCCACTAGGATTAAGAGTTCTAAAAAAGGTAGAAGATATAATTAGAGATGAAATGAATAATGCAGGGGCTCAAGAATTCTTAGCTTCAGCAGTTTTACCAGCAGAACTTTGGCAGGAATCTGGAAGATGGGATGTTTATGGAGAAGAAATGTTTAGACTTAAAGATAGAAATAATAGAGATTTCTGTTTAGGACCAACTCATGAAGAAGTATTTACAGATATAGCTAGAAATGAAATTAAGTCTTACAAGCAACTACCAGTAAATCTTTATCAAATACAAACTAAATACAGAGATGAAAGAAGACCAAGATTTGGAGTTATGAGATCTAGGGAATTTATAATGAAGGATGCTTATAGTTTTGATAAAGATCAAGAAGGATTAGATATTTCTTATAACAAAATGAGAGAAGCATATATTAAAATATTTAATAGATGTGAACTAGAGGCTAAACCAGTTGAGGCTGATTCAGGAGCAATTGGGGGTTCAAATTCAGCTGAATTTATGGTTAAATCAGAAGTAGGGGAAGATGATGTAGTTTTCTGTACATCTTGTGATTATGCAGCTAATATAGAAAAAGCTCCATCAACTGTAGAAAAAGCACAATCAGAAGAATTAAAAGACTTAGTTAAAACTGAGACGCCAAATATTAAGACAATTGAAGAATTAGTTAAATTCTTTAATACAACAGAAAAGAAATTTGCAAAAACTCTAATATTTAACGGAGATGATAAAATAGTTGCAGTTATGGTAAGAGGAGATAGAGAGGTTAATGAAGTTAAGGTAACAAATGCCTTAGGTGGAGTAGTTAATTTAAATATGGCAACACCTGAAGAAGTATTTAAAGCAACTAATGCACAAGTTGGTTTTGCAGGACCTATAGGTATAAAGGTAGATACTTTATTAGTTGATGAAGAAGTTGCTAATATGTATAATTTCATAGTTGGAGCAAATGAAACAGGATATCATATTGAAAATGTTAATTATGGTAGGGACTTTGAAGGCTTAGTGGGCGATTATAGAAATATAACTGAAGGTGAAAGTTGTCCAGTTTGTGGTGGAAAAGTAACCATATCAAGAGGAACAGAAGTAGGTCATATTTTTAAGCTTGGAACTAAATATTCAGAATCTATGAATGCTACTTTTATAGACGAAAATGGTAAAGAAAAACCATTTATAATGGGATGTTATGGAATAGGTGTAACTAGAACTATGGCATCAATAATAGAACAACATAATGATGAAAATGGTATAATTTGGCCTTTAGCTGTAGCACCATATCATGTTAATGTAATACCAGTTAACATAAAAGATGAAGAACAAATGAAGATTGCTAATAAGATTTACGAAGAATTAAAAGAAATAGGTATTGATGTAGTTTTAGATGACAGAAATGAAAGAGCAGGAGTTAAATTCAAGGATTCTGACCTAATGGGAATACCAATGAGGGTTACAGTAGGAAAGAAAATCTCAGAGGGAGAAGTTGAATTTAAACTTAGAACATCTGATATGGAAAATGTTAAAATTGAAGATGTAATAGTAAGGGTAAAAGAAGAGTTTAAAAAAAATAAATTATCTATTAGATAAGGAGGTAACTAAATGAAAATTTATAATAGCTTAACGAGAAGAAAAGAGGAATTTGTATCAATTACTCCAGGAGAAGTTAAGATGTATGTTTGTGGACCTACTGTTTATAATTATTTTCATATAGGTAATGGTAGAACTTTTATAGTTTTTGATACTATAAGAAGATATCTTGAATACAAAGGATATAAAGTTAATTATATTCAAAACTTTACAGATATAGATGACAAAATGATTAAAAAAGCTAATGAAGAAGGAACTACAGTAGCTTGTGTTGGAGACAAATATATAGATGAATATTATAAAGATGCAGATGGGTTAAATATAAAAAGAGCTTCTACTAATCCAAGAGCTACTGAATATATAAAAGATATTATAGAATTTATAGAGGGGCTTATAGATAAAGGATATGCTTATGAAGTAGATGGAGATGTTTATTTTAGAACTAAGCAGTTTAATGGATATGGAAAGCTTATAAAGCAAAACTTAGAAGATCTTCAATCTGGAGCTAGAATAAATATAGATGAAAGAAAAGATGATCCTATGGATTTTGCGTTATGGAAGGCTCAAAAACCAGGTGAACCTGCTTGGGTAAGTCCTTGGGGATTAGGAAGACCAGGATGGCATATAGAATGTTCATGCATGGCAAAAAAATTACTTGGAGAGACAATAGATATTCATGCAGGAGGTATGGATTTAGCATTCCCACATCATGAAAATGAAATAGCTCAAAGTGAAGCTTTAACAGGTAAGCCTTTCGCTAATTACTGGATGCATTCAGCTTATTTAAATGTTAATAATCAAAAAATGTCTAAGTCTTTAAATAATTTTTTAACAGCAAGAGATGCTCTTGAAAAATATGATTCAGATGTAATTAGATTCTTAATGTTATCTGCACATTATAGAGTACAATTAAATTTTAGTGATGATTTATTAGAATCTGCAAAAGCTTCAGTAGAAAGATTATATAATACTGTAGCAAATCTTGAAAATTTAATTGATGAAGTTAAGAAAGAAAAGATTGATAGTGAAGAAGAAAACTACTTAAAATCTTTAGATGTATATAGACAAAGATATATAGATAAGATGGATGATGATTTTAATACAGCTGATGCGATTACAGCTATATTTGACCTAATTAAGGATATAAATACTAATATATCTATAGAATCATCTAAAGAACTTTGTGAAAAAGCTTTAGCTTTAATTAGAGAACTTGGAAATCCATTGGGAATACTTCAAAAATCAACTAAGGGAAGCTTAGAAGAAGAGGTGGAAAAGTTGATTGAAGAAAGACAACAAGCTAGAAAAAATAGAAATTTTGCTCTAGCTGATAAAATAAGAGATGATTTAAAAGCAAGAAATATAATTTTAGAAGATACACCTCAAGGTGTTAGATGGAAAAAAATAAATTAATATAAGGGCTGCATTTTGCAGCCTTTATTTAAAGGAGAGAAGTATGTTAGAGGATTTAAGAATTAGAGAATTTAGTAAGGAAGAGGCTAGGCGATTAAATCCTTTACAATTAGCACTCATAGGGGATGGAGTATTTGAAATGTATATAAGAAATTTTATACTTTCAAATAATACAGAACTCTCTGCCCATAAGATGCATGTAAAAGCTATTGGATATGTAAAGGCAAAGAGTCAGTCTACGATAATGCATAATATAGAAAATGATTTAACAGAAGATGAAATGTATATTTACAAAAGAGGTAGAAATGCTAAATCTGCTACCGTTCCTAAGAATGCAAATGTAATAGATTATAGAAATGCAACAGGATTTGAAGCTTTACTAGGTTTCTTATACTTGACAGGAAATAAGGAAAGACTATTTAATATATTGGAGAAGTCTACTGAAATATAGTTAACATAAGATAAGAAAAGTATATAATATAGATAAGGAGTGATTATTATGACTAAAGGAACAAGAGAAGCTAGAATGAGAGCTAGAATAGAAAGAGAAATGTTAGAAAATAATCAAAAACCCCCTAAAAAACAATTTTTCAAAGGAAGTAGAAAAATAGTAGGGGATAGAGAAAATGAAATAAATCAAGTTGAAACTAGAGAAGATTTAATTATTGGCAGAAATGCTGTTATGGAAGTAGTAAAGAGTGATAGAACTATAGAAGCAATATATATTTCTAATACACATATGGAAGGATCTATAAAAGCTATAATTAATATAGCTAGAGATAAAGGGTTAGTATTAAAAGAGGTAGATAGAAAGAAACTTGACTTAATGAGTGGAAGTACTAATCACCAAGGTGTAATAGCTCAAGTAACTCCATATAAGTATTGTGAAATTGCTGATATTCTTAATTTAGCAAAGAAAAGAGGTCAAGAGCCATTTGTAGTTATATTGGATGAAATTGAAGATCCTCATAACTTAGGCTCTATAATAAGAACAGCTGAATTATGTGGTGTACATGGAATTATTATACCTAAGAGAAGAAATGTTGGTATTACATCTACAGTTTATAAATGCTCTGTAGGAGCTATAGAACATATGAAGATTGCAAAGGTAACAAATATAAATGCAGCTATAGATGAATTGAAAAAGGCTGGCCTATGGATATATGGAGCGGATATTGCTGGAGATGAGTATAGTTATGAAGTTAACTTCAATGGTCCATGTGCAATGGTTATTGGAAGTGAAGGAAGAGGTATATCTAAGCTTACCTTGAAAAAGTGTGATAAATTAGTTAAAATTCCTATGGTGGGAAAAATAAATTCTTTAAATGCTTCAGTTGCAGGTGGTATAATGATGTATGAAATATTAAAAGGAAGGCTAGTAAAATAGATTAGCCTAAAGAGGTACCATGTGAAGATAATGTTTATTGATGGGTATAATGTTATAAATAGCTGGCCAAATTTAAAGATTCAAAAAGATTATAGTTTTGATGGAGCCAGACAAACTTTAATAGATAGTTTACATAATTATTCAGTTTATGAAGGATGTAAAATCATAATAGTTTTTGATGCCCATAATGTAAATAGAAGCATTGAAAAGAAGGAAGATATAAATAATAATGTGAGTATAGTTTTTACCAAGGATGGTGAAACAGCTGACTCTTATATAGAAAGAGAAGTTCATAATTTAGGAAGAAGATTTGAAGTTTATGTTGTTACTTCAGATTGGCTTGAGCAACAAACTATTTTTCAAAGGGGAGCTGTAAGAATTTCTTCTATTGAGTTTTATAATGAAGTACTCGATACAGAGAATAGAATTAAAAGCAAAGCACTAAAAAACACTAATTTATCAAACAGAAATAATTTACTTGATAATGTAGATGATGATATATTAAGGAAATTGGAATCTATTAGACGAAGTAAATAGTAAATTTATAATATGGGAATTTATAATATGGGAATTTATAGGCAATAAAAGGGGTGGTATATAGTGGAGAGCGCTAGAAGTGAAGAAAGATTGTTTGTTGAATTTGATGATAAACTAGATGAAGAAGTAGTTTATGAGGCCAAAAAAGGTGACTGTAGAGCTCAAGAATACTTAATTTCAAAATATGAAAACTTTGTGAAAGCTAAAGCAAAATCATATTTTCTTATTGGCGCTGATAAAGAAGATATTTATCAAGAAGGTATGATAGGATTGTATAAGGCTATAAGAGATTTTAAGGCTGATAAACTGACCAGTTTTAAAGCTTTTGCAGAGATTTGTGTTACAAGACAAATAATAACGGCTATAAAGACTGCCACTAGACAGAAGCATATACCCCTCAACACATATATATCTTTAAATAAGCCTATATATGAAGAAGATTCTGATAGAACATTAATTGATGTTTTATCGGAACTAAAGATAACTGATCCAGAGGAACTTATTATAGGAAAAGAGCAAATAAAGCATATTGAGGGAGAGATGGCAAAGGTTCTTTCTGATCTTGAGATGGAAGTTCTCCAATCTTATTTAGATGGGAAATCATACCAAGAGATAGCTTGCGATTTAGATAGGCAGGCTAAGTCTATAGACAATGCCCTTCAGAGAGTAAAGAGAAAGTTAGAAAAATGTCTTTATTATGAAAAATAAGTATCTAAATTTTTATTGACAAATTTTTTGAATAATAGTAAACTTTATAATTGGTATATTAAAATGAAAACCAAAATTAAGATGGAAATGCTCACGTAGCTCAGTAGGCAGAGCGTCGCCTTGGTAAGGCGGAGGTCGTCGGTTCAAGCCCGATCGTGAGCTCCAATATAGTTGAGCGCTCACTAATTGTGATTATTGTCATTAAGTTGCTTTGATCTTTGTAGTGGGCTCAATATATTAACCAAAAAGCTAGAAAACGCTAGGCAAAGTTTATTACAAAGATTAAAGGAGGATTTTACAATGGCAAAGCAAAAATTCGAAAGAAGTAAACCACACGTAAACATTGGAACAATCGGTCACGTTGACCACGGTAAGACAACTTTAACAGCTGCAATCACAACAGTTTTAGCAAACAGAGGATTAGCAGAATCATTTAAATATGATGAAATTGATAAGGCTCCAGAAGAAAAAGAAAGAGGAATCACAATTAACACAGCTCACGTTGAATATCAAACAGACAACAGACACTATGCTCACGTTGACTGTCCAGGACACGCTGACTATGTTAAGAACATGATCACAGGAGCTGCTCAAATGGATGGAGCTATCTTAGTTGTTTCAGCTGCAGATGGTCCAATGCCACAAACAAGAGAACACATCCTACTAGCATCAAGAGTTGGAGTTGACTACATAGTAGTATTCTTAAACAAAGCTGATATGGTAGATGATGAAGAATTATTAGAATTAGTTGAAATGGAAGTTAGAGAATTATTATCAGAATACAACTTCCCAGGAGATGACATTCCAGTAATTAAGGGTTCAGCTTTACAAGCATTAGAAAACCCAACAGATGAAAAAGCTATAGCACCAATCTTAGAATTAATGGATGCTGTAGATAGCTACATCCCAACTCCAGAAAGAGCAACAGATAAGCCATTCTTAATGCCAGTAGAAGATGTATTCACAATCACTGGTAGAGGAACAGTTGCTACAGGAAGAGTTGAAAGAGGAGTTCTTCATGTAGGAGACGAAGTAGAAATCGTTGGATTAGCAGAAGAAAGCAGAAAAGTAGTAGTAACAGGAATAGAAATGTTCAGAAAGTTACTAGACGAAGCGCAAGCTGGAGATAACGTTGGAGTTCTTTTAAGAGGAGTTCAAAGAACTGAAATTGAAAGAGGTCAAGTATTAGCAAAAACTGGATCAGTTAAGCCACACAACAAGTTCGTAGGTCAAGTATACGTACTTAAAAAAGAAGAAGGTGGAAGACACACTCCATTCTTTGATGGATACAGACCACAATTCTACTTCAGAACAACAGACGTTACTGGTTCAATCAAATTACCAGAAGGAATGGAAATGGTTATGCCAGGAGACCACATCGATATGAACGTTGAATTAATCACTAGAGTTGCTATGGACGAAGGATTAAGATTCGCTATCAGAGAAGGTGGAAGAACTGTAGGTTCAGGAGTTGTTACTAGCATAATTGAATAAGTAATAGACAAGGTAAGTATTACATAGGGCTGGGTTTCATTACCGAGTCCTTTGTAAGGCTGATATATTGACATAATACCTGTTTTGTGATAATGTGTTTAAGTAATTAACGAAAACAAATTAACATAAAGTAGTAGATTTTTATATTATTTACGGTAAACTGGAGGTGCAGACTGTGAGAGTAAAGGTAACTTTAGCATGCACAGAGTGTAAGCAAAGAAATTACAATTCAATGAAAAACAAAAAGAACAACCCAGACAGATTAGAAATGCATAAATACTGCAAGTTCTGTAAAAAACATACACTTCATAAAGAAACTAAGTAATTAGCTGATATAGTGTTGACATATACTCACAATGATTAAGGATGTGAAGTAATGGCTGTTAAGGAAAATGTAAATTTAACTAAGAAATCACCTAAAAAAGGTGGAATATTTAAATTTTTTAGAGAGGTTAAGGCAGAAGTTAAAAGAATAACTTGGCCTTCTAAAAATGAAACTAAAAAAGCGTTAATTGCAGTTGGCGTAGTTGTGCTAATATATGTAGTATTAGTAGGCGGGTTAGATTATATTTTTCAAAACCTCTTTGAGTGGATTTTCAAATTTAAATAAAAGGAGGTTTAGGCGATATAGCCTATAAGAAAATATGAGCGAAAGAGCAAGATGGTATGTTGTACACACATACTCAGGCTACGAAAACAAAGTTAAGGCGAATCTTGAAAAGACCATTGAAAATAGAAATCTTCAAAACTTATTACAAGACATTCAAGTGCCTATGGAAGAAGTTGTAGAAGAAAAAGATGGCAAACAAAAGATTTCACTAAAGAAGAAGTTTCCTGGATATGTGTTAGTAAAAATGCTAATGACTGATGAGTCATGGTATGTTGTTAGAAACACAAGGGGTGTAACAGGTTTTGTTGGCCCAGCTTCTAAACCGGTACCCTTAACCGATGAGGAAATTGAGTCTATGGGTGTAAAAGAAGCACCAGTAGAAATAGATTTAGAAGTAGGGGAAAGTGTAAGAGTTATCTCAGGGCCACTAAGAGAATTCGTGGCTACAATTCAAGAGATAAATCTTGAAAAACGCAAGGTTAAAGCGTTAATTGATATGTTTGGCAGAGAGACTCTAGCTGAACTAGATTTTACACAAGTTGAAAAATTAGTTTAATATAAGCTAATGTTTTAGTAAAGTGGGAGGACAAAAGTCCGTATTACCACAGTATAGGAGGAATATTAACATGGCTAAGAAAGTAACAGGGATGATTAAACTTCAACTTCCTGCAGGTAAGGCAACACCAGCACCACCAGTAGGACCAGCATTAGGTCAACATGGTGTTAATATTATGGGATTCTGTAAGGAGTTTAATGCAAAGACTGCTAATCAAGCTGGATTAATAATACCAGTAGTAATAACAGTTTACCAAGATAGATCTTTTAGTTTTATACTAAAAACTCCACCAGCAGCAGTTCTTATAAAGAAGGAATTAGGAATCGAAAGTGGTTCAGGTGTTCCAAACAGAACTAAGGTTGGTAAATTAACAAAGGATCAAATAAGAAAAATTGCTGAGTTAAAAATGCCTGACTTAAATGCAGCAAACATCGAAACTGCTATGAGCATGATCGAAGGTACTGCAAGAAGTATGGGAGTAACTGTTGAAGAGTAATTCGTAAAAAAGTGGGAGGTAAAAACCGTTAACACCACAAAGGAGGCAAATTATGGGAAAGAATTATATTGAAAGTGCAAAATTAATAGATAAGAGTGCATTATACACTCCATCTGAAGCTTTAGATTTAGCTGTAAAGACTGCTAAAGCAAAGTTTGATGAAACTATAGAATTACATGTTAGATTAGGGGTAGATCCTAGACACGCAGATCAACAAGTTAGAGGAGCTGTTGTTCTTCCAAACGGAACAGGTAGAACTGTAAGAGTTTTAGTATTCGCTAAGGGTGAAAAGGCTAAAGAAGCTCAAGAAGCAGGAGCTGATTTCGTTGGAGCTGAAGAACTAGTTCAAAAGATCCAAAGTGAAAACTGGTTTGACTACGATGTAGTTGTAGCTACACCAGATATGATGGGTGTTGTTGGTAGAATCGGTAGAGTTTTAGGACCTAAAGGATTAATGCCAAATCCAAAATCAGGTACAGTAACATTTGATGTTGCTAAAGCAATAGCTGAAATCAAAGCTGGTAAAGTAGAATATAGAGTTGATAAAACTGCTATAGTTCACTGCCCAATCGGAAAGAAATCTTTTGGAGTTGAAAAACTACAACAAAACTTCCATGCTTTAATGGACGCTTTAATAAAAGCTAAACCAGCAGCTGCTAAGGGACAATACGTTAAATCAGTATCAGTTTCAAGCACTATGGGACCTGGAGCAAAAGTTAACCCAACAAAAGTTTTAGATTAGTATTGACAATTAAAAGATTATTTAATATAATCTTAACTGTTGAAAAAAAGAATACTAATTCCAAAGACAGTAGGTGCCGAAAGGTTTAAATGATTGCCTACCGAGGAATGCCAAGGTAAGTAATTATTATTGGTCTTCCTATGTCTATGGGAAGGCCTTTCTTAATATAAAATTGCAGTTAAAAACTGTGAGGAGGTGGACACACAGTAATGAATAAGAATAGACAAATTAAAGAAGCTAAGGTAGCTGAAATAAAAGAAAAGTTAGAAAAAGCTCAAGGAGTTGTTCTAGCAAACTATCAAGGTTTAACAGTTGAAGAAGACACAGCTTTAAGAAAAAACTTAAGAGAAGCAGGTGTTGAATACAAGGTTTATAAAAATAACCTAGTAATATTAGCTGCTAACGAATTAGGAATTCAAGGTCTTGATGAATACTTAGAAGGACCAGTTTCTATAGCATTTGGTTATGAAGATGCAACTGCTCCAGCAAGAGTATTACATACATTTGCTAAGGATCACAAGAAATTAGAATTAAAAGCTGGTATGGTAGATGGTACTATATACAACAAAGAAGAAGTTGAAAAACTTGCTACAATACCATCAAAGGAAGTTCTTATCGCAAAACTTCTTGGAAGCTTCAAAGCTCCATTATCAAACCTTGCATATTTATTAAATGCAATTAAAGAAAAAAAAGAATCAGAATCAGCTGAATAATAACTGATAAAAATTTGGAGGTGCAATTAAAATGACAAGAGAAGATATAATTCAAGCTATAAAAGAAATGACTGTTTTAGAATTAAACGAGCTAGTTACAGCTTGTGAAGAAGAATTTGGTGTAAGCGCAGCTGCTCCAGTAGCAGTAGCAGGTGCTGTTGCAGGTGGTGCTGCAGCTGCAGAAGAAAAGACTGAATTTGATGTAGTATTAGCTAACGCTGGTGCTCAAAAGATCAAAGTAATAAAAGTAGTTAGAGAATTAACTGGATTAGGATTAAAGGAAGCTAAGGAAATAGTTGACGGAGCTCCTAAGACAATTAAAGAAGGCGTTTCAAAAGAAGAAGCTGAAGACATGAAAGCTAAGTTAGCTGAAGTTGGAGCTGAAGTAGAAGTTAAGTAATTAACTTTAGAAATTAAAAAAAAGGTGCTATAATGGCACCTTTTTAATTGCTTAAATAAAGCTATATAAAATATCATATTCCTGGGATACTTTATATAGTTTTATTAATTTAATAAGTTTTATAAAAAATTATAGATTACATAAGTTATTATATAAAATAATTGACATTAAAAGCATAATGTGATAGTATCAATAAATGTACTATTCATTATGGGTACGTATATATTCATATGAAAAAAGTGTATAATAGCTTATAAGCTGGTTATACTAATTAGTGATGTTGTCCGAAAACATAAAGTCCTTAGGGAAAGTGTGTTTTTGGTTATTTTAGTTTTATACAAGGGGTGAAAATTCATGGTACATCCTGTCCAAGTCGGAAAAAGAACTAGAATGAGTTTTGGCAAAGTTAAAGATGTAACAGAAATGCCAAATCTTATTGAGGTACAATTAGATTCATATCAGTGGTTTTTAAAGGAAGGTCTTCATGAAGTATTTGATGACATAAATCCAATCACAAACTTCACAGGTAATCTTGTTCTGGAATTTGTTGATTATAAACTTGATATGGATAACATTAAGTATTCAGTGGAAGAGTGTAAAGAGAGAGATTCAACTTATGCTGCACCACTAAAGGTTTCTGTAAGGTTACAAAATAATGAAACCGGAGAAATCAAAGAACAAGAAGTATTTATGGGTGACTTCCCATTAATGACTGAACAAGGAACTTTCATCATCAATGGTGCTGAGAGAGTAATTGTAAGCCAATTAGTAAGGTCACCAGGAGTTTATTACAGTTTTAACGTTGATAAAACTGGTAAAAAATTATATTCTTCTACTGTGATTCCAAATAGAGGAGCATGGTTAGAATATGAAACAGATTCAAATGATATTATCTATGTAAGAATAGATAAAACAAGAAAGCTTCCTATATCTATATTAGCTAGAGCTATGGGATTTGGAAGTGATGCAGAGCTTTTAGACTACTTTGGAGAAGACGAAAGATTTAAAGCTACAATAGAAAAAGATAATACTAAGACTAAGGAAGAAGCCCTATTAGAAATATATAAAAGACTAAGACCGGGTGAGCCACCTACAGTCGATAGTGCTATATCTCTTATAGATTCATTATTCTTTGATGCAAAGAGATATGATTTATCTAGAGTTGGTAGATATAAATTTAATAAAAAATTAGCATTAAATTTAAGATTAGTTAACCAAATTGCTGCAGTAGATATAGTTAATCCTCTAACAGGAGAAATTATAGTAGAACAAGGCAAGAAAATAGGTAGGTCTTCTGCTGAAGAAATACAAAATGTTGGTATAAATTCAGTTGATATTTTAGTTGAAGATAAAGTTGTTAGAGTAATTGGTAATAACTTTGTTGATATAAAGAATTTTGTATCTTTTGATATAAAAGACTTGAATATTAAAGAAGCTGTTCACTATCCAACACTAAAAGAAATTTTAGATAACTATGATGATGAAGAAACAATTAAAGAGGAAATTAAGAAAAACATAAATAGACTTATTCCTAAACATATTGTTAAAGATGATATATTTGCAACTATAAGCTACGAATTAGGATTACCTTATGGAGTAGGATATGTTGATGATATAGATCATTTAGGCAATAGAAGATTAAGATCAGTTGGAGAGTTATTACAAAATCAATTTAGAATTGGTTTATCAAGAATGGAAAGAGTAGTTAAGGAAAGAATGACTATTCAAGACCAAGAATCTATAACTCCACAAATGTTAATTAATATTAGACCAGTTGCAGCTTCTATCAAAGAATTCTTTGGTAGTTCACAATTATCACAATTCATGGATCAAACAAATCCACTTTCAGAATTAACTCATAAGAGAAGATTATCAGCTTTAGGACCTGGAGGGCTTTCAAGAGAAAGAGCAGGTTTTGAAGTAAGAGACGTTCACCATTCACATTATGGTAGAATGTGTCCGATTGAAACTCCTGAAGGACCAAATATAGGTCTTATTAACTCTTTAGCAACTTATGCAAAGGTTAATGAATATGGATTTATTGAAACACCATATAGAGTTGTTGATAAAGAAAAAGGAATAGTAACAGATGAAATAAGATATTTCACAGCTGATGAAGAAGATCTATATCTTGTAGCTCAAGCAAAAGAGCCAATTGGAGAAGATAGAAAGTTTGTTGATAGTAGAGTTACTGTTAGAAGCAAACATGATATATTAGTTGTTAATGCTGACGAAGTTGATTTAATAGATGTATCTCCAAGACAAATTGTATCAGTAGCTACAGCTATGATACCATTCCTTGAAAATGATGATGCTTCAAGAGCACTGATGGGATCAAACATGCAACGTCAAGCAGTTCCACTATTAAAGCCACAAGCACCAATAGTTGGTACAGGAATAGAATTTAAAGCAGCAGTAGACTCTGGAGTACTTCCAAAAGCTAAAAATGCTGGAAAAGTTGTTTACGTAAGTTCTAATGAAATAAGAATTAGAAGAGATGTAGATGGTGGATTAGATACTTATAAACTTCTTAAATTTAAGAGAAGTAACCAAGGTACATGTATAAACCAAAGACCTTTAGTTGATAAGGGTGAAATAGTGTTTAAGAATCAAGTATTAGCTGATGGTCCATCAACTGATTTAGGTGAGATAGCTTTAGGTAAGAATATAAGAATGGGATTCATTACTTGGGAAGGGTATAACTACGAAGATGCTATGCTTATTTCTGAGGAATTAGTTAGAGAAGATGTATTTACTTCAATCCATATTGAAGAATATGAATGTGAAGCTAGAGATACTAAACTAGGACCAGAAGAAATAACTAGAGATATTCCTAATGTAAGTGAAGATGCATTAAAAGATATAGATGATAGAGGTATAATAAGAATAGGTGCTGAAGTTAGATCGGGAGATATTCTTGTTGGTAAGGTTACACCTAAGGGAGAAACTGAATTAACTGCTGAAGAAAGACTTCTAAGAGCGATATTCGGTGAAAAAGCTAGAGAAGTAAGAGATACTTCTTTAAGAGTTCCTCATGGAGAAGCTGGTATCATCGTTGATGTAAAAGTATTTACAAGGGAAAATGGTGATGAATTAAATCCAGGAGTTAATGAGCTAGTAAGATGTTATATAGCTCAAAAGAGAAAAATATCTGTTGGAGATAAAATGGCTGGACGTCATGGTAACAAAGGGGTTATATCTAGAGTTCTTCCAGAAGAAGATATGCCGTTCTTACCAGATGGAAGACCATTACAAATATGCTTAAATCCATTAGGGGTTCCATCTCGTATGAATATCGGTCAGGTACTAGAAGTTCATTTAGGATGGGCAGCAAGTCAATTAGGATGGCATATAGCTACTCCTGTTTTTGATGGAGCAACTGAAAAAGATATTGAAGAATGCTTAGAGAAAGCAGGATATAATGCAAATGGAAAAACTGTTTTATATGATGGTAGAACAGGAGAGGCTTTCGATAACGAAGTAACTGTTGGTATAATGTATATCTTAAAACTAGCTCACTTAGTTGATGATAAGATACACGCAAGATCAACAGGACCATACTCATTAGTAACTCAACAACCTCTTGGTGGTAAGGCACAATTCGGTGGTCAAAGATTCGGTGAAATGGAAGTTTGGGCATTAGAAGCATATGGTGCAGCACATACACTACAAGAAATATTAACTGTTAAATCAGATGATGTTGTAGGTAGAGTTAAAACTTACGAAGCTATAGTTAAGGGTGAAAATATTCCAGAACCAGGAGTTCCGGAATCATTCAAGGTTCTTATAAAAGAACTTCAAGCTTTATGTTTAGATGTTAAAGTTTTAAATGGAGATAACCAAGAAGTAAAACTTAAAGAGTTTTCTGAAGAAGATATGGAAGATTTAGAAGTTAACATTGAAGGAACAGAAGATGTTGTTTCTGATGATGTGAATATAGATGATAGTTATACAATGTTAGAGGAAGAAGTTGAGGAAGAAGTAGAGTTTGATAACTTTGCATTAGAAGGCTTCCATGAAGAAGACTTAGAACTTGATGATTTTGTAAATGATGAACACTAATTTTGAAGGGAGGATGTACCCTTGTTTGAATTAAATAATTTTGATGCTATACAAATAGGTTTAGCTTCACCAGATCAAATAAGAGAATGGTCAAGAGGTGAGGTTAAAAAACCTGAAACAATAAACTATAGAACCTTAAAACCAGAAAGAGATGGGCTATTCTGTGAAAGAATTTTTGGACCTATCAAAGACTGGGAATGTCATTGTGGTAAGTACAAGAGAGTGAGATATAAGGGCATAGTTTGTGATAGATGTGGAGTAGAGGTTACTAAAGCTAAAGTAAGAAGAGAAAGAATGGGGCATATTGAACTGGCTGCCCCAGTTTCTCACATTTGGTACTTCAAAGGAATTCCATCAAGAATGGGATTACTTTTAGATATGTCACCAAGAGCTTTAGAAAAAATATTATACTTTGCTTCATATGTTGTAATAGATCCTAAAGAAACACCATTATTAAAGAAGCAACTTCTTAATGAAAAAGAATATAGAGAAGCTGCTGATAAATATGGTGAAGAAAGCTTTATAGCTGGTATGGGAGCTGAAGCAGTTCAAGAATTACTTGGAGAAATCGACTTAGAGTCACAATCAAGAGATCTTAAAGAAGAATTAAAAGTAAGCACTGGACAAAAGAAAGTTAGAATAATAAGAAGACTAGAAGTTGTTGAATCTTTTAGAAAATCAGGAAATGATCCAAGATGGATGGTTATTAATGTAATACCTGTAATACCACCTGATTTAAGACCAATGGTTCAATTAGATGGTGGAAGATTTGCTACTTCAGATTTAAATGACTTATATAGAAGAGTTATTAATAGAAATAACAGATTAAAGAAGTTGTTAGATTTAGGTGCACCTGATATCATTGTTAGAAATGAAAAAAGAATGCTTCAAGAAGCAGTTGATGCACTAATAGATAATGGTAGAAGGGGAAGACCTGTAACAGGTCCTGGAAATAGACCTCTTAAGTCATTATCAGATATGCTTAAAGGTAAGCAAGGTAGATTTAGACAAAACTTACTTGGTAAGAGAGTTGACTATTCTGGTAGATCAGTTATAGTTGTTGGACCAGAATTGAAGATGTACCAATGTGGGCTTCCTAAGGAAATGGCTTTAGAATTATTTAAGCCATTTGTAATGAAGAAGTTAGTTGAAGATGGTGTAGCACATAATATTAAGAGTGCAAAAAGAATGGTTGAAAGAGTAAATAATCAAGTATGGGATGTACTTGAAGAAGTTATTACTGATCATCCAGTATTATTAAACCGTGCACCTACTCTACATAGACTTGGTATTCAAGCTTTCCAACCAATTTTAGTAGAAGGTAGAGCTATAAAATTACATCCATTAGTATGTACAGCATATAATGCTGACTTTGATGGAGACCAAATGGCTGTTCACGTTCCATTATCAGTAGAAGCACAAGCAGAAGCAAGATTTTTAATGTTAGCTGCTGGTAATATAATGAAACCTTCAGATGGTAAACCAGTTTGTGTGCCTACACAGGATATGGTTTTAGGTTCTTACTATCTAACTATGGATAAGTCTGGAGCTAAAGGTGAAGGAAAAGTATTTGCTTCTAAAGATGAAGCTATAATGGCTTATGAAGTAGGAGAAATAGGAATACATGCTGAAATAAAAGTAAGAATGTCTAAAGAAGTAAATGGAGAGATAAGATCAGGAATTATTACTACAACTGTAGGTAAAATAATATTCAATGAATCTATTCCTCAAGATTTAGGATTTGTAAATAGAGACAATAAAGATGACGAGTTCAATTTAGAAGTTGATTTCTTAATAACTAAAAAGTCACTAGGAAAAATAATAGATAAATGCTATACTGTTCATGGTCCTACAAATACTTCTATAATGTTAGATAAGATAAAAGCTTTAGGATATCATTATTCATCAATTGGAGCTGTAACAGTAGCAGCATCTGATATGATAGTACCTGAAGCAAAATATACACTTTTAAAAGAAGCTGATGAAACAGTTGAAAAAATTGAAAAGATGTATAAGAGAGGTTTCATATCAGAAGAAGAAAGATATGAAAGAGTTATAGAAAAATGGACTAAGACAACTGAAGATGTAGCTGATGCACTTATGGATAGTTTGGATAAATTTAATCCTATATTCATGATGGCTGATTCTGGAGCCAGAGGTTCTAAATCTCAAATTAAGCAATTAGCTGGTATGAGAGGACTTATGGCGAGTCCAACTGGTAAGATTATAGAATTACCAATCAGAGCTTCATTTAGAGAAGGACTTGAAGTATTAGAATACTTTATTTCTACACACGGAGCTAGAAAGGGTAATGCCGATACAGCTCTTAAGACAGCTGACTCAGGATACTTAACAAGAAGACTTGTTGACGTATCACAAGATGTTATCGTAAGAGAAATAGATTGTGGTACAACAGAAGGTATTTATGTTTCAGAAATTAAAGAAGGTAATGAGGCAATAGAAGGATTAGCTGAAAGACTTTATGGTAGATATACAGCAGAACCAATAATAAATCCAGAATCTGGAGAGGTTATGGTGGAAGCTGATCAATATATGGACTTAGCTACTGCTGAAAAAGTTGCAGCTACTGGAATTAAAAAAGTTAAAATTAGATCTGTATTTACATGTAAATGTAAGGTTGGAGTATGTTCTAAATGTTATGGTATGAACATGGCAACAGCACAAAAGATAAATATAGGAGAAGCAGTAGGAATTATTGCAGCTCAATCAATCGGGGAACCTGGTACTCAGCTTACAATGAGAACATTCCATACAGGGGGAGTTGTTGGAGCAGATATCACACAAGGTCTTCCAAGAGTTGAAGAGTTGTTTGAAGCTAGAAAACCAAAAGGATTAGCAATAGTAACTGAAATTTCAGGTACAGTAAGAGTTGAAGAAACAAAGAAGAAGAGAACTGTATTTGTAACATCTGAAGATGGTGAAGAAAGAAGTTATGAAATTCCATTTGGATCAAGATTAAAAGTATCAGATGATGATATTATCGAAGCTGGTGATGAAATTACTGAAGGTTCAGTAAATCCTCATGATATTGCAGCTATTAAAGGTATAGATGGTGCAAGAAAATATCTATTGTCAGAAGTACAAAAAGTTTATAGATTACAAGGTGTTGACATAAATGATAAGCACTTAGAAGTAGTTGTTAGACAAATGACAAGAAAAGTTAAGGTGTTAGATTCAGGTGATACTGATCTACTACCTGGAACTATGATAGATATGTTCGACTTTGAAGAAGAAAATGCTAGAGTAAGAGAGTTTGGTGGAGAAGAAGCTAAAGGAGAACAGGCTTTACTTGGTATAACTAAAGCAGCTTTAGCTACAGATAGTTTCCTATCTGCAGCTTCATTCCAAGAAACTACTAGAGTTCTTACTGAAGCAGCTATCAAAGGAAAGATAGACCCATTAGTAGGATTGAAAGAAAATGTTATTATTGGTAAGTTAATACCAGCTGGTACTGGAATGATGAGATACAGAAACTTAAAGCTAGATGTTGAGGACGTTCCAGTAAATAATGAAGTTTTAGATTCAATTGAATAAAGGGATTCAATTTTATTGACATGTGTATACTTAAATGATAAAATACGAATTGTGTGATTTTTAAGATACACATCAATATAATTGTCTGCATGATGTCATGGAGGCAAAGTTAATAGCTCTGCCTCTATGATATTTTATATAATTAATATTCTAATTACATAAAATATTGCAAATAATTATTAAAAAATGTTAATTATATATATTTTTTTAAAATTTTTTTTGTGAAAATATATATTAAAATTGTTATTATTACAAATGGAAATATTACTTTTGTTTTAATAATTTATAACAATGCTTTTATCTTAAATATTAGATATAGAGATAAAAAAATTTCAGGAGGTGAAAAAATGCCAACTATTAGCCAATTAGTAAGAAAAGGCAGAAAAACTGTTATCAACAAGTCAACAGCACCAGCACTTAATGAGTGTCCACAAAGAAGAGGGGTTTGTACAGTTGTTAAAACAACTACTCCTAAGAAGCCTAACTCAGCGTTAAGAAAAATCGCAAGAGTAAGACTTACAAATGGATTCGAAGTAACTGCATACATTGGTGGTGTAGGACACAACTTACAAGAACATAGCGTTGTTCTTATAAGAGGTGGTAGAGTTAAGGACCTTCCTGGTGTTAGATACCATATCGTAAGAGGAGCACTTGATTGTGCTGGAGTAGCTAACAGAATGCAAGGAAGATCAAAGTACGGTGCTAAAAAGCCGAAGGCAAAAAAGTAGTTTAAACTATAAGCTACACTAGTGCTTGTCTTCAGCATTTACATAGATTTATAAATTAAGTTTATATAGATGAAGAGGCGAAGCACTTTACGGCAATATTTTATTGCAGAGTACCAATGAACTTAAATTTATTATGTTAAGGAGGGAAGAAAAGTGCCAAGAAAAGGACATATCGCAAAAAGAGATGTATTACCAGATCCAATATATAATTCAAAAGTTGTTACAAAGTTAATAAACAACGTTATGGAAGACGGTAAAAAAGGAGTAGCGCAAAGAATATGCTACGATGCGTTTGAAATAATGGCGCAAAAAACAGGCAAAGATGCTTTAGAAGTATTTGAAGAAGCTATGAACAACGTAATGCCTTTATTAGAAGTAAAAGCTAGAAGAATAGGTGGTGCTAACTACCAAGTTCCAATAGAAGTTAGAGCTGAAAGAAGACAGACTTTAGGAATTAGATGGCTTTTAGATGCTTCAAGAAAAAGAGGCGAAAAGGTAATGGCTCAAAGATTAGCTGGAGAATTAATGGATGCAGCTAATAATACTGGAGCAGCTGTTAAGAAGAGAGAAGATACTCATAAGATGGCTGAAGCAAATAAGGCATTTGCTCATTACAGATACTAATAAACAAACTGTTTTGGCTCTTTGCCAAAACAGTTTTGTCGAATTTAAAATTACTCGTTGAGAGGAGGACTATAGATGGCAAGAAAATATCCATTAGACAAATTCCGTAACTTTGGTATAATGGCTCACATAGATGCTGGTAAAACAACAACAACTGAGCGTATACTATTCTATACAGGAAGAAGTCATAAGATAGGGGAAGTTCACGAAGGTGCAGCTACAATGGACTGGATGGTTCAAGAGCAAGAAAGAGGTATAACAATTACTTCTGCTGCAACTACTTGTTCATGGAAAGATCATGAACTAAATATAATAGATACTCCAGGTCACGTAGACTTCACAGTAGAAGTTGAAAGATCACTAAGAGTACTAGATGGAGCTGTTACAGTTCTAGATGCAAAGAGTGGTGTTGAACCACAAACTGAAACTGTTTGGAGACAGGCAGACAAATATGGTGTACCAAGAATGATATATGTTAATAAGATGGATGCTACAGGAGCAGACTTCTTTAGATGTATAAACACTGTAAGAGATAGATTAAAGGCTAACGCAGTTCCAATACAAATTCCAATTGGTTCAGAAGATCAATTTAAAGGAATGGTAGACTTAATAACAAATAAAGCTATTATGTTCTATGATGATTTAGGAAAAGACGTTAGAGAAGAAGAAATTCCAGCAGATTTAGCTGATCAAGCTGAAGAGTACAGAATGGCTATGATTGAAGCTATAGCTGAAACAGATGAAGAATTAATGGAAAAGTATCTTGAAGGAGAAGAATTAACTAAAGATGAGTTAATGACTGCTTTAAGAAAAGCTACTATAGCTAATGAAATAGTTCCATGTATTTGTGGATCATCTTATAAAAATAAAGGTGTTCAACAAATGATTGATGGAGTTGTTGCATTCTTACCATCACCATTAGATATTCCAGCTGTTAAGGGAACTACTTTAGAAGGCGAAGAAGACACAAGAGAAGCTTCAGATGATGCTCCAATGTCAGCTTTAGCATTCAAAATAGCTACTGACCCATTTGTTGGAAAGCTTGCTTTCACAAGAATTTATTCAGGAATTATGCAAAGCGGAACATATGTATTAAATTCAACTAAAGGCAAGAAAGAAAGAATTGGAAGACTTGTTAAGATGCATGCTAACCACAGAGAAGAGGTTGAAGCATTAGAAGCAGGTGAATTAGGAGCAATTATAGGATTAAAGAATACTACAACAGGGGATACTCTTTGTGTAGAAAATGCTCCAATAATATTAGAATCAATGGAATTCCCAGAACCAGTTATATCTGTAGCTATAGAGCCAAAGACAAAAGCTGGTCAAGAAAAGATGGGATTAGCACTTGCTAAATTAGCAGAAGAAGATCCAACATTCAGAACTCATACAGATCAAGAAACAGGCCAAACAATTATAGAAGGTATGGGAGAACTTCACTTAGAAATCATAGTTGATAGATTAACTAGAGAGTTTAAAGTTGAATGTAACGTTGGAGCTCCTCAAGTTGCTTACAAGGAAACAATCAGAAAAGCTGTTAAGGCTGAAGCTAAATATGCTAAGCAATCAGGTGGTAAAGGACAATACGGTCACTGCGTTATTGAAATGGAACCAACTGAAGGAGAATACACTTTTGAAAATGCTATCGTTGGAGGAGCTATTCCAAAAGAATATATTCCAGCTATAGACAATGGTATCCAAGAAGCAGCTAAGAATGGTATAATAGCTGGATATGAAACTATTAACTTTAAAGTTAAATTAGTTCATGGATCATACCACGAAGTTGACTCATCTGAAATGGCATTCAAGATTGCAGGATCTATGGCATTTAAAAATGCTATGACAAAAGCAGATCCAGTATTACTTGAACCAGTAGAAAAGGTTGAAGTTACAGTTCCAGAAGAATATATGGGAGATGTAATGGGTGATCTTAACTCAAGAAGAGGAAGAATTGAAGGTATGGAAGCTATAAACGGAGCTCAAATAATAAGAGCATTCGTTCCACTTTCAGAAATGTTTGGATATGCAACTACTTTAAGATCAAGAACTCAAGGTAGAGGAACTTATTCAATGGTATTTGACCACTTTGAAGAAGTGCCAAAGAGCATTCAAGAAAAAATTAAAAGTGAAAGAAACTAATTCACGTTAGTTATAAATTTCAGTAATGTTGCTCATAATTAATTTATGAGTAGCATTACTACATGAAAATTCGTATAAGTATAGAAAAATAGGATTAAATTAGATATAATAACTAAGAAGGTTATAATAATTTGATTTCTATAAAAGGAGGATTTTACAATGGCAAAGCAAAAATTCGAAAGAAGTAAACCACACGTAAACATTGGAACAATCGGTCACGTTGACCACGGTAAGACAACTTTAACAGCTGCAATCACAACAGTTTTAGCAAACAGAGGATTAGCAGAATCATTTAAATATGATGAAATTGATAAGGCTCCAGAAGAAAAAGAAAGAGGAATCACAATTAACACAGCTCACGTTGAATATCAAACAGACAACAGACACTATGCTCACGTTGACTGTCCAGGACACGCTGACTATGTTAAGAACATGATCACAGGAGCTGCTCAAATGGATGGAGCTATCTTAGTTGTTTCAGCTGCAGATGGTCCAATGCCACAAACAAGAGAACACATCCTACTAGCATCAAGAGTTGGAGTTGACTACATAGTAGTATTCTTAAACAAAGCTGATATGGTAGATGATGAAGAATTATTAGAATTAGTTGAAATGGAAGTTAGAGAATTATTATCAGAATACAACTTCCCAGGAGATGACATTCCAGTAATTAAGGGTTCAGCTTTACAAGCATTAGAAAACCCAACAGATGAAAAAGCTATAGCACCAATCTTAGAATTAATGGATGCTGTAGATAGCTACATCCCAACTCCAGAAAGAGCAACAGATAAGCCATTCTTAATGCCAGTAGAAGATGTATTCACAATCACTGGTAGAGGAACAGTTGCTACAGGAAGAGTTGAAAGAGGAGTTCTTCATGTAGGAGACGAAGTAGAAATCGTTGGATTAGCAGAAGAAAGCAGAAAAGTAGTAGTAACAGGAATAGAAATGTTCAGAAAGTTACTAGACGAAGCGCAAGCTGGAGATAACGTTGGAGTTCTTTTAAGAGGAGTTCAAAGAACTGAAATTGAAAGAGGTCAAGTATTAGCAAAAACTGGATCAGTTAAGCCACACAACAAGTTCGTAGGTCAAGTATACGTACTTAAAAAAGAAGAAGGTGGAAGACACACTCCATTCTTTGATGGATACAGACCACAATTCTACTTCAGAACAACAGACGTTACTGGTTCAATCAAATTACCAGAAGGAATGGAAATGGTTATGCCAGGAGACCACATCGATATGAACGTTGAATTAATCACTAGAGTTGCTATGGACGAAGGATTAAGATTCGCTATCAGAGAAGGTGGAAGAACTGTAGGTTCAGGAGTTGTTACTAGCATAATTGAATAAGTAATAGACAAGGTAAGTATTACATAGGGCTGGGTTTCATTACCGAGTCCTTTGTAAGGCTGATATATTGACATAATACCTGTTTTGTGATAATGTGTTTAAGTAATTAACGAAAACAAATTAACATAAAGTAGTAGATTTTTATATTATTTACGGTAAACTGGAGGTGCAGACTGTGAGAGTAAAGGTAACTTTAGCATGCACAGAGTGTAAGCAAAGAAATTACAATTCAATGAAAAACAAAAAGAACAACCCAGACAGATTAGAAATGCATAAATACTGCAAGTTCTGTAAAAAACATACACTTCATAAAGAAACTAAGTAATTAGCTGATATAGTGTTGACATATACTCACAATGATTAAGGATGTGAAGTAATGGCTGTTAAGGAAAATGTAAATTTAACTAAGAAATCACCTAAAAAAGGTGGAATATTTAAATTTTTTAGAGAGGTTAAGGCAGAAGTTAAAAGAATAACTTGGCCTTCTAAAAATGAAACTAAAAAAGCGTTAATTGCAGTTGGCGTAGTTGTGCTAATATATGTAGTATTAGTAGGCGGGTTAGATTATATTTTTCAAAACCTCTTTGAGTGGATTTTCAAATTTAAATAAAAGGAGGTTTAGGCGATATAGCCTATAAGAAAATATGAGCGAAAGAGCAAGATGGTATGTTGTACACACATACTCAGGCTACGAAAACAAAGTTAAGGCGAATCTTGAAAAGACCATTGAAAATAGAAATCTTCAAAACTTATTACAAGACATTCAAGTGCCTATGGAAGAAGTTGTAGAAGAAAAAGATGGCAAACAAAAGATTTCACTAAAGAAGAAGTTTCCTGGATATGTGTTAGTAAAAATGCTAATGACTGATGAGTCATGGTATGTTGTTAGAAACACAAGGGGTGTAACAGGTTTTGTTGGCCCAGCTTCTAAACCGGTACCCTTAACCGATGAGGAAATTGAGTCTATGGGTGTAAAAGAAGCACCAGTAGAAATAGATTTAGAAGTAGGGGAAAGTGTAAGAGTTATCTCAGGGCCACTAAGAGAATTCGTGGCTACAATTCAAGAGATAAATCTTGAAAAACGCAAGGTTAAAGCGTTAATTGATATGTTTGGCAGAGAGACTCTAGCTGAACTAGATTTTACACAAGTTGAAAAATTAGTTTAATATAAGCTAATGTTTTAGTAAAGTGGGAGGACAAAAGTCCGTATTACCACAGTATAGGAGGAATATTAACATGGCTAAGAAAGTAACAGGGATGATTAAACTTCAACTTCCTGCAGGTAAGGCAACACCAGCACCACCAGTAGGACCAGCATTAGGTCAACATGGTGTTAATATTATGGGATTCTGTAAGGAGTTTAATGCAAAGACTGCTAATCAAGCTGGATTAATAATACCAGTAGTAATAACAGTTTACCAAGATAGATCTTTTAGTTTTATACTAAAAACTCCACCAGCAGCAGTTCTTATAAAGAAGGAATTAGGAATCGAAAGTGGTTCAGGTGTTCCAAACAGAACTAAGGTTGGTAAATTAACAAAGGATCAAATAAGAAAAATTGCTGAGTTAAAAATGCCTGACTTAAATGCAGCAAACATCGAAACTGCTATGAGCATGATCGAAGGTACTGCAAGAAGTATGGGAGTAACTGTTGAAGAGTAATTCGTAAAAAAGTGGGAGGTAAAAACCGTTAACACCACAAAGGAGGCAAATTATGGGAAAGAATTATATTGAAAGTGCAAAATTAATAGATAAGAGTGCATTATACACTCCATCTGAAGCTTTAGATTTAGCTGTAAAGACTGCTAAAGCAAAGTTTGATGAAACTATAGAATTACATGTTAGATTAGGGGTAGATCCTAGACACGCAGATCAACAAGTTAGAGGAGCTGTTGTTCTTCCAAACGGAACAGGTAGAACTGTAAGAGTTTTAGTATTCGCTAAGGGTGAAAAGGCTAAAGAAGCTCAAGAAGCAGGAGCTGATTTCGTTGGAGCTGAAGAACTAGTTCAAAAGATCCAAAGTGAAAACTGGTTTGACTACGATGTAGTTGTAGCTACACCAGATATGATGGGTGTTGTTGGTAGAATCGGTAGAGTTTTAGGACCTAAAGGATTAATGCCAAATCCAAAATCAGGTACAGTAACATTTGATGTTGCTAAAGCAATAGCTGAAATCAAAGCTGGTAAAGTAGAATATAGAGTTGATAAAACTGCTATAGTTCACTGCCCAATCGGAAAGAAATCTTTTGGAGTTGAAAAACTACAACAAAACTTCCATGCTTTAATGGACGCTTTAATAAAAGCTAAACCAGCAGCTGCTAAGGGACAATACGTTAAATCAGTATCAGTTTCAAGCACTATGGGACCTGGAGCAAAAGTTAACCCAACAAAAGTTTTAGATTAGTATTGACAATTAAAAGATTATTTAATATAATCTTAACTGTTGAAAAAAAGAATACTAATTCCAAAGACAGTAGGTGCCGAAAGGTTTAAATGATTGCCTACCGAGGAATGCCAAGGTAAGTAATTATTATTGGTCTTCCTATGTCTATGGGAAGGCCTTTCTTAATATAAAATTGCAGTTAAAAACTGTGAGGAGGTGGACACACAGTAATGAATAAGAATAGACAAATTAAAGAAGCTAAGGTAGCTGAAATAAAAGAAAAGTTAGAAAAAGCTCAAGGAGTTGTTCTAGCAAACTATCAAGGTTTAACAGTTGAAGAAGACACAGCTTTAAGAAAAAACTTAAGAGAAGCAGGTGTTGAATACAAGGTTTATAAAAATAACCTAGTAATATTAGCTGCTAACGAATTAGGAATTCAAGGTCTTGATGAATACTTAGAAGGACCAGTTTCTATAGCATTTGGTTATGAAGATGCAACTGCTCCAGCAAGAGTATTACATACATTTGCTAAGGATCACAAGAAATTAGAATTAAAAGCTGGTATGGTAGATGGTACTATATACAACAAAGAAGAAGTTGAAAAACTTGCTACAATACCATCAAAGGAAGTTCTTATCGCAAAACTTCTTGGAAGCTTCAAAGCTCCATTATCAAACCTTGCATATTTATTAAATGCAATTAAAGAAAAAAAAGAATCAGAATCAGCTGAATAATAACTGATAAAAATTTGGAGGTGCAATTAAAATGACAAGAGAAGATATAATTCAAGCTATAAAAGAAATGACTGTTTTAGAATTAAACGAGCTAGTTACAGCTTGTGAAGAAGAATTTGGTGTAAGCGCAGCTGCTCCAGTAGCAGTAGCAGGTGCTGTTGCAGGTGGTGCTGCAGCTGCAGAAGAAAAGACTGAATTTGATGTAGTATTAGCTAACGCTGGTGCTCAAAAGATCAAAGTAATAAAAGTAGTTAGAGAATTAACTGGATTAGGATTAAAGGAAGCTAAGGAAATAGTTGACGGAGCTCCTAAGACAATTAAAGAAGGCGTTTCAAAAGAAGAAGCTGAAGACATGAAAGCTAAGTTAGCTGAAGTTGGAGCTGAAGTAGAAGTTAAGTAATTAACTTTAGAAATTAAAAAAAAGGTGCTATAATGGCACCTTTTTAATTGCTTAAATAAAGCTATATAAAATATCATATTCCTGGGATACTTTATATAGTTTTATTAATTTAATAAGTTTTATAAAAAATTATAGATTACATAAGTTATTATATAAAATAATTGACATTAAAAGCATAATGTGATAGTATCAATAAATGTACTATTCATTATGGGTACGTATATATTCATATGAAAAAAGTGTATAATAGCTTATAAGCTGGTTATACTAATTAGTGATGTTGTCCGAAAACATAAAGTCCTTAGGGAAAGTGTGTTTTTGGTTATTTTAGTTTTATACAAGGGGTGAAAATTCATGGTACATCCTGTCCAAGTCGGAAAAAGAACTAGAATGAGCTTTGCTAAGGTTAAAGATGTAACCGAAATGCCAAACTTAATCGAGGTACAATTAGATTCTTATGAGTGGTTTTTGAGAGAAGGATTATTAGAAGTTTTTGACGATGTTAATCCTATTTCAAATTTCACAGGAAATCTTGTACTAGAGTTTGTAGATTACAAACTTGATATGGATAATATTAAGTATTCAGTGGAGGAGTGTAAGGAAAGAGATTGTACTTATGCAGCACCATTGAAGGTGTCAGTAAGACTGACAAACAATGAAACAGGAGAAATAAAAGAACAAGAAGTGTTTATGGGAGACTTCCCACTAATGACTGAACAAGGTACTTTTATAATTAATGGGGCTGAGAGAGTTATCGTAAGCCAATTAGTTAGATCTCCAGGTGTATACTATAGTAATACTGTTGATAAAAGTGGTAAAAAATTATTCTACCCAAGAGTGGTCCGTACCGGTAATGTCGGTACATCGACCATAGCCGAAGAGATTGCTGAATACTCATCCCTTTCCCGGGGAGATGTAAAGAACACCATCGATAACTTGATTACCGTCCTGACCCGGCATCTGCAATCTTCTCAGACCGTGACACTTGAGGGACTCGGCACCTTCCGGATAGTGATGATAGCGGGTGGCAGGGGTGTCGAAACCGCTAAAGAAGTGTCTGCCTCCCAAGCATCGCTCACAGTTCGTTTCCAACCCTGCACTACCAAGAATCTGGATCATAGCGTAGCCACCCGCTCCATGGTGACAGGGGTGAAATGTATGCGCTTCGATCTTGCTGATGCTGCCGCTCCGGGTGGAGAAGTAAATCCGGACCCGAATCCCGACGATGGCGATGAGGAAGCGCCGGATCCGACAGTATAACGAACCGCCACACGCAACACACATAACGGACGACTAGACTATACTGCATTATGAATTTTTAGAAACAACGACTTAACTAGAAACAACAATTAGACTAAGGCAGTGACTTAACTAAGACAACGACTTAACTAAAAATAATGACTTAACTGTCTGATAAATTATCAATTCACATGAGAACTATCAATTTGATCGTGGTGCATTGTTCCGCTACGCAGGGGAATCGTATGCTCTCTCCGGAGGCTCTCGACCTGATGCATCGCCGCCGCGGTTTCAACGGAACAGGCTATCACTATTACATCCGCAAAGACGGAACGGTGCATCTCACCCGCCCTGTCGAACGTATCGGTGCACACGTGAAAGGCTTCAATGCAAACAGTATCGGAATCTGCTATGAAGGTGGTCTGGACTGCCGGGGACGCCCGGCAGATACCCGGACTCCGGAACAGCGTGCTGCACTTCGGCTACTTGTACATCAGCTGCTTGAGAAGTTTCCGGACTGCCGGGTGTGTGGGCACCGGGATCTCTCGCCGGATAAGAACGGTAACGGGGAGATAGAGCCGGAAGAGTGGATGAAAGCGTGTCCGTGCTTTGATGCTGAAGAGGAATTTAAAGAACTTGTGGCAGAAGGTACGGTAGAAACACAGAGTAAACTAAACTATTTAAAGAACGAGAAAGGAGGTAAATGATGGCAATGAAGAAATCAGTATGGGATATGATCCTGAAGGTGGTTATCGCGATAGCGTCGGCTGTGGCAGGCGTGTTGGGGGCTAATGCGATGAATCTTTGAAAATAGCTTGAGTCAAGATACTCAGTTCCCCGCCACGAAAGTGTGCGACGCTCTCGTGTAGCGGGGATCATTATACATTAATTATTAAAATAAATAGATAACAATGAAGAAACGAATTATATTCTTTATAGTGATGGCATCTCTCATTTATTCCGGATTATTTGCTCAAAGTCCCCCAAAGAATGGAATTGGATTTCTTGACGCAATACCTGTGACTTTATCTGCGGGGCAGTCATCTTTTACTGATACGCGAAATACGAGTGAGCCTGCTTATGGGCAATACCGGTATTTTTCACCGAGAACGGGGTCATATGAGATTACTGATGGGTGTGCAGTGTATTATAGGCTACAAACGACTGCGAGTGGCGATATTAGAATTCATAACTGGGATTCGGAAACTGCATTTACCACTTTATTTTTGGTAGCTCCGCTCCACCCGGGTGATGAGTCCGAATGGGGTTACAATAGCGATGCAATGTACACTGTAGCTATGTTTGATAGAGGAGATACTTATGACTTTGATGAAGCGGGTATTCCCGAATATGCTTCGCACGGAGCGGCATATCTCCATATCCCTAATCTTCCGGCAGGCACTTATTTTCTTATAGCTGCCGGATATAAGGGAAGCAATGGGTCGGTGCGGAACGGAAAGATTAAAACGACTATTATAGCAGATCTAAGTTCAGGTATCCCGGAAGAACCGGATATGAAACCTGAAGAAATTAATACCTGTCCGATACAATACCAATACGATCAGTCAGGAAATCGAATAAAAACTATCAAAACGAAATAATTATGAATATAATATCAAAAATAAGGATTATAGTGGCAGGGCTATTAGTGACTCTACCAATGCAAGCGCATACAT
>ERZ857882.426-NODE-426-length-53671-cov-11.071285_pt1 | contig 53671 bp, 49 predicted proteins | sample MGYA00519697_ERZ857882 | MGnify/ENA primary metagenome ERZ857882 (study PRJEB31778, sample SAMEA3449373) | human gut metagenome | biome: human gut; feature: human-associated habitat; material: faeces | place: United Kingdom | collected 2010/2012 ...
ATTTCATGTTATAATAAATTATAAATATTTTTTTACTTAAAAACAATAATTTGTGTTAAGAGGAGGTTTCTATATGCCATTAAGAAAAGAAAAATATGCGGATATGGAAAAATTTACTAAAACCAGAAAGAAACAGCGGAATAGCTATTATAAAAAATCCGCAATTTACGCACCAAACTTCTGGAATTCTAAACAGGATGAAAAAGTATTAAAACATGATATTCCAGATTCAGAATTATCTGCAATAATACACCATTCTGTTAAAGCAATACAAATAAGGCGGAGTAAGCTAAAAAAGGCACTAAAAAATGAACAGTAATGCAAAAATCATAACAATCGTTTTATAGATTGTTATGATTTTTTATTCCAAATACTTCTTCAAAAACTTACCAGTATAACTTTGTTCATTCTTACAAATCTGTTCAGGTGTACCAACAGCAACAACCTGTCCGCCACCATCTCCACCTTCTGGACCCAAATCAATAATATGATCACAAGTTTTTATTAGGTCAAGATTATGTTCAATAACAATAATTGTATTTCCAGTATCAACTAATCTTTGTAAAATATCAACTAATCTATGAACATCAGCAATATGAAGGCCTGTAGTTGGTTCATCTAAAATATACAAAGTTTTTCCTGTTGCTCTTTTTGAAAGTTCTGTTGCAAGCTTAACTCTTTGTGCCTCACCACCAGATAATGTTGTTGATGGCTGTCCTAGTTTGATATATCCTAGTCCTACATCATATAAAGTTTGAATTTTTTGTTTTATTTTTGGTATTTTATCAAAAAATTCTAATGCTTCTTCAACTGTCATATCAAGCACGTCCGCTATGTTTTTACCTTTATATTTAACTTCTAGTGTTTCTCTATTATATCTCTTTCCTTTACACACTTCGCATGGTACATAGACATCTGGCAAAAAGTGCATTTCTATTTTGTGAACTCCGTCACCGTTACAGCTTTCGCATCTTCCACCTGCTACATTAAAACTAAATCTTCCTTTCTCAAAGCCACGCAATTTTGCTTCATTTGTCCCTGCAAAAATATCTCTAATTAAATCAAATACTCCTGTATATGTTGCAGGGTTTGAACGTGGTGTTCTTCCTATTGGTGATTGGTCTATGTTAATTATTTTGTCTATATTTTCTAGTCCTTTAACTTCTTTACATTTTCCTGGTTTTTCTGATGAACCATTTAGTTCTTTTGCAATTGTTTTATATAATACTTCATTTACAAGTGTTGATTTTCCTGAACCTGAAACACCTGTAACACATGTAAATACACCAAGTGGGAATTTTACACTTATATTTTTCAAGTTATTTTCTGTTGCATTTTTCACTTCAATAGCTTTTGATTTTACAACTTTTCTTCTTTTTTTAGGAACTTCTATTTTCTTTCTACCACTTAAATATTGTCCTGTAACTGAATCTTTTACTAATTTTACTTCTTCTGCTGTACCTTGTGCCATAACATTTCCACCATGAACACCTGCACCTGGGCCAATATCAATAATTTGGTCTGCCGCATACATTGTGTCCTCGTCATGTTCTACAATTAATAAAGTATTTCCCAAATCTCTCAATTTTTTAAGTGTTGCAATTAATTTGTCATTATCTCTTTGGTGTAGTCCTATACTGGGTTCGTCCAAAATATACATAACACCTGTAAGTCCTGAACCTATTTGAGTTGCCAAACGAATACGTTGTGCTTCTCCTCCTGATAATGTTCCAGCACTTCTTGAAAGCGTTAAATATTCAAGCCCTACATCTATTAAAAATTGAAGCCTTTTATTTATTTCTTTTAAAATCATGTCTGCAATCATTGCTTCTTTTTCTGTTAATTTTAATGTACCTAAAAATTCTTTTAATGCCTTGATTGACATATCTGTAACTTCATTTATGTTTTTACCATTTATTTTGATACATAATATTTCTTTCTTTAAACGTGTTCCATTACAAGTATAGCAATGAGAGTTTGTCATATACATCTCATAAAATGCTCTCATTCCTTGTGATTTTGTTTCACTATGACGTCTGTCAAGTGTTGGCAAAACTCCCTCAAATGGTGCAGTAAACTTTCTTACACCGGCAGCAGATGAATATTCAAAGTCAATTTTTTCGTCACCTGTACCATATAAGATTTTTTCCATAAACCATCGTGGTAATTTCTTAATTGGAACTCCTTTTATTTCAACACCATAATGTTTTCCTATGCTTTCAAAATACATTTTGGCCATTGTATCGCCCTTTTTCATTGTACTTGAACCAAATGCTTTTATTCCATCATATAATGTTTTGTTTTTGTCTGGGACTATTAAATCTTCGTCCATTTTCATTAAATATCCTATACCCATACAAGTAGGACAAGCACCATATGGATTATTAAATGAAAACATTCTTGGTGTGATTTCTGGAAAACTGAAACCACAGTCAGGACATGCATAATTTGAACTGTATAAAATTGTTTTGTTTTCCTCTTTTGTTATAACATTGACTAACACCAAATTATCAGCATGTTTTAAAGCAATTTCAACAGACTCTGTAAGCCTACTTCTTATTTCTGGTTTTACAACTAATCTGTCTACAACTAATTCAATTTCGTGTTTTTTATTTTTATCTAATTTTATTTCATCTGATAAATCATAAACTTCTCCGTCAATTCTTGCTCTTACAAATCCATCTTTTTGATATCCCTCTAATTGCTTTACAAATTCACCTTTTCTACTTCTTACAACTGGTGCTAAAATTTGAATTTTTGTACCTTCTTCAAGTTCCATAATATTGTCAACAATCTGGTCAATAGACTGTTTTTCAATTTTTTTGCCACAGTTTGGACAATATGGTACCCCTATATTTGCATATAATAGACGAATGTAATCATATATTTCTGTTACTGTTCCAACTGTTGAACGTGGATTTTTTGATGTTGTTTTTTGGTCTATTGATATAGCAGGTGATAGTCCTTCAATTGATTCAACATCTGGTTTTTCCATTATTCCCAAAAATTGTCTTGCATATGAAGATAAACTCTCAACATATCTTCTTTGACCTTCTGCATATAATGTGTCAAATGCAAGTGAAGATTTACCAGAGCCTGAAAGTCCTGTTATTACTACCATTTTATCTCTTGGTATTTCTAAATTTATGTTTTTTAAGTTATGTTCTTTTGCGCCTTTTATTATTATTTTATCATTCATTTTTATTCCCCCATTTTTGATGTCCTCAAAAGGATATTTTTATTATACTATAATTTTGAAACAAAAACAAGAGTTTGGTAAAAGTTTTTATTGGCAAATTTTTAAAATCATGTTATAATATTTATGTAAAATATTTTTAATAACTATTCTAATATCAGCAACGGAGGTATCAATATGAACAGTGCAAATTATGTAACATATCAACAAGGAAAAAAGAAAATGATGGAAAATTTTGCCAAAGGTCTATCGGCCTTTCCACTTGATGTTTCAATTTCATATTTAAAACTTCAAAGGGACTGTCTTGATGACAAGCAGTATGAAGCATGTTGTAATATGCTTTCTTTTTTATCAAAACGTTCTGTAGATGATATAAATAGTCTTGTTAATAAAGAGTAGTCAAAAAGGAGCCCCATTTTGTGGCTCCTTTATTTTGATTTTTCTGGTAATTTAGGAAAATCTTCAAAAATATTATTTTTTGCACTTTTAAGCAGTTCACCAACTGCTTTCCAAATCATATCTTTGGTTTCATTATCTATATTTTTATAAGAGGCCATCATAGTTCTGGCACTTGTAAACCAACTGTTTTTTATCTCTTTCATAGTTTGAGCGTCAGTTGCATTTAAAATGTCAAAAACAACATCTATTACCTGCTCTCTTTTTTCAGGTTCAACATTTTCAAGCCATTCTTTAATTGTTTTATCAACAAATTCACTTCCATTTGTAACTTCCTCTAATGTAATAAATTTCGTGCCAAGCACCTGCCAACTGTACAAATCGTGTTGCATTATTCCCTTTTGAATACTTTCCACAACTGTATATTTTTCTCTATGGTTCATTAGTCTTCCTATAACAGATGACTGTGGGATATATGTGTGTACTCTTTTTATCATTTCGTGATATTCTGGAGTTTCTATTACATCATCACAAAATCCGGGTCCATCGTTGTTATACACATTGATTATTCTATCTTTTATTTCCTGACTTACAAATGTTGCGGCATATACTGCTATATTTCCACCTTTTGAGTGTCCACCTATTCTTATTTTTTTATCCGGATATTCTTTTGCTATCATTTCTAAGTATTTTTTTGCTGATAATTGTGAAGCTATATGACTTTTAAAGCTCATATTTAGATCTTCTTTCCATCCTACTATTGTATTGTCTGTTCCTCTATATGATATGAATATTGTGTCATCTGGCATTAATACTGTTATTGCTGCAAATTGTTTTTCTTGTTCTGGATCTATTTTATTGATGTATTTTGTTGCTAATAATTCTCCAAATCTTTTTGATTCACCTATTAATGGAAATAAATCTACATCATCTTTCCATAAAATTGGAAGTTTGCTTATATCTTGTTTCTTAAATCTTTCTCCTAGTTCTTTTATTGTTACTATTTCATTTTCTTCTATTATTTTGTCAAATGGAAAGTATGAAAATCTTGATAATATCAGGTTGTCTATTTCGTTAAATTTTGATTGTTCTAATGTTATATCTCCTCTCCATTTTACATAATCGCATACATTTGCCATCTTGGGTTCCTCCTTTTAATGTGTTTGTTTGGTATTTTTCTTTCTTTATTTTAATTTATTTTATTGAAAATGTAAAGATAAAATGGTGAAAAAAAAAAGAGTAGCTCTTTTGCTACCTTTTGTTGACTTATGCAAGTCCATATTTCTTTTTGAATTTGTCTGCTCTTCCACCTACTGTTTCTTGTCTTAAGTTTCCTGTCCAGTATGGATGGCATTTTGAACATACGTCTACTTTTATATCTTTTTTTGTTGAACCAACTTCTAAAACGTTTCCACATGCACATGTGATTGTTGTTTGGTTGTATTCTGGATGTATTCCTTCTTTCATTTCTATTTCACCTCTTTTTCGTTTTTATAACATGACTGTTTTTTATAATAACATATTATCTAAAATTTTTCAAGTATTATTTTTGAGTATTTGTATTTTTTTCATTATATACATATTGTGCTGATTGCAGCATTTCTTTGTTTAATGATAATTTATGCACTAATTTATTCATAACATTGAAAACACATGCGATTATTAGTATTAACATTCCTATCTTTTTCCAATATTTTTTTAGCATAATTTTACTTCCTTTCAAAATAATACATTCCTATTATACTGGTTTTTGGGTAAAATGTCAATGTTTTTTTGATTTTTTGTGTTGCTCGTTTTTTTTTCGATTTTATACTTTGTTATAATTCACTGCTCATAAAATTATTTTTTTACTAATACTGCCCTAAAACCATCATGGCTCATGCACCAACCTTCCTGATGTCCAAATAGAAACATTCCATCATTAGATTTATCCATAAAATTACCTCCACGAACAAAAAAAGTATAATGAAGTGCCGGAAAGTGTGTAACATTACCAAACCATGCGCTATTTCCAATCCCACTTGTAGATGTTTCTGCTATTGCATCTCCATATATTTTTGCATTTGATAAATAGTTTTTCATCCTTGCTTCATCTAATTTTTGATTATCATTTTCTGCTATATTATAAACTGTTATATATCTACTACTTTTTCCTTCTTTTAGGTCTTCTTTTAATGATTGTCCAAATTTATTAAGATTCTCATTATCATTATTTATTATTGCTGCTGTTCTTTCCCATGTTCCTCCTGATAAATCATATATTCCGTATATCGTTCCTGTATTACTTGCACTTTGTCCTTCTTTTTTTGTCCACCTATATGCATTATCTATTCCAGTTTCTGAGGCTCCATCTTCTTTAGCTGCGTACCCTGTTACTGCAAATACAAAATTTGTCATATCATTTACATTAACATTGTTTATTCTTATGTTTTTCTCATTTAGTCCATATTTGCTTTGCCCTAAATAAGCCACTGCTCCCCATTCACTGTTCTTCATTAAGTGACTGTCTGTTATTTTTTCATTTAATTTATATATATTGTTTGATTCTGTTAATACTTTCGATATACTATATGCGTCTCCATGGCTTATGGAATTCATTGAATATTTTGCTCCTTGAAATGTTGGATATTTTATTGATGTTGTTTTTTTTCCGTATATTTTATCAATATAGTTTCTAGCTTCTAATCTCATTCCAGTTCCATCAACATTTATTTCACAGTAATCTTGTGTATAATTCACTGAACTTTCTTGTATCTTATCTTTTTCTTTTTCTGGATCAAAATACCCTGCTTCAAACTTTGCTACCCAAATTCCTGTTAATTCTTTATTCCATCCTCCATTTGCATAATCGATACTACTTTCATTTGTGAAAGCCGGATGTACTGTATACTTATCTGTTTTTGTTGAATCTGTTTCTATTACTTGATTTTTTTCTGTTTGTCTTTGAGCAGTCTGTATATTTCCGTTATCATCTATATAATTATCAGTTGTTCCAATTAAGAAAACAATGTCAAATTTTCCGCCTTTTGATTTGTCGTTTGGGTCATTGTACACAACTTTATATGCATATCTTGGTATCCATACCCACATACTTCCATCATTTGTTTTAGCATTTGCCCATTTCTTTTCACTGTAATTATACCAATCATTTTTACTGCTATCACTTACTTTTTCATCTTTTCCTTCTGTAATATCTGTTGGTTCTGTAAATTTTATTGCCATCATACCTGACATTAAATCTGGTTTATTTACGTTTCCATCCCATATGCCATTTGAATCTTGTTTTAGAATTTCTTTTTCATATTCTGATAAAAAACTTTCTTCCTCTTTTTGTGCATTTTCTGCCTTTTGTTTTGCATCCTTTGACTTCTGAAAAATTCCTGTATTGGTTAATGTAGATATTGAAATACCCGCCAAAATAAGTAAAATCACAATAGTTATCACCAACGCAACAAGCGTAATCCCTTTATTTTGTATATAATTTTTTTCTTTTGCTTCCATAATTCCTCCTCATCTTTTGTTTATATTTTTCACACTTTAAATATTTATATACTATGTAAAAATATTTTTATCTCATTTTTACTATACATATACTATCATTAAAAAACAAAAAGTGCAATACTTTTGTCTGGTATTTTTTAAAACATTTTTGTGAGACAATTATTAATATAAAATTTTAAAATATTGGAGGGATAATTATGTTTGAAGTTTCAAAATATAAAAAAAGTAATGTAAAAATATCTATTATATTACCAGAAAACATGAATGATACATTAAAGAAAATCGCAAAACAGGAAAATATGAGTTTTAATAATGTTATTGTTAGTTGTATTCAAAATTCATTAGACGAAATGGATCTAAACAAATATAAGGATATTGAAATTCCTGATTCAAAGGAATTAAATGTATAAATACATATTTTATGAAGTTTAAAAACATTATAATTAAATACCATAAAAAAGCACGAATAAATTATGTTACCAAATAATTTATTCGTGCTTTTTATTAATTAATCACTAATTTAAATTTAATCTTCTCCACCATTAATTTTAAATATCTTAAATATCTCAACAATAGCAATTGGAGCAAGAACTAAACATACTAATTCAATAATATTTTCAGTTGGTAAAACTGGAATACTAAATATTTCTCTTAAACCAGGAATTAATAAAATAACAAATACAAGTAATGCAGACACAACAACTGCTCCTATTAATTTCATATTATTAAATATTCCTGTTTTAAATATTGATCTTCTATTATTTCTTACATTAAATACATGTGTTAATTCTGAAAGTGCCAAAGTTACAAATGCCATAGTTTGCCCAACTTCTATTTTTGACTGGTCAAGTGTTAAACCATTTATAGGTGTTTTTGTTGTTCCAAGCCCTATCATAAATGCAGCAAGTGTAAGTCCACCTATCATCACACCTTGATATATAACTCTCCATGTCATTCCTTTTGTAAATACACCTTTACCTGGTTTTACTGGTTTTCTCTCCATTATATCTCTATTTGCTGGGTCAAATGCTAAAGCTAATGCAGGTAATGAGTCTGTTACTAAATTTATCCATAAGATATGAATTGGTAGTAATATTTCCAAACTATTGATGTCTGTTATTCCAAACCATTTGCTAAATAATGGTGTTAATAATGTTGCAAAAAATAGTACTATTATTTCTCCAACATTGCTTGAAAGCAAGAATTGAATTACTTTTAAAATATTGTCATATATTCTTCTTCCTTCTTCTACTGCTGATACAACTGTTGCAAAGTTGTCATCTGTTAAAATTACATCTGCTGCTTCTTTTGCTACATCAGTTCCAACAATTCCCATTGCACAACCAATATCTGCTTTTTTAAGTGCAGGACTGTCATTAACTCCATCACCTGTCATGGCAACAACTTCACCATTTTTTTGCCATGCATTTACAATTCTAACTTTGTGTTCTGGAGAAACCCTAGCATAAACTGAATATTTTCTAACATTTTGTATTAATTCTTCATCTGTCATTTGTTCAAGTTCTGCACCTGTTATTGCTTCGTCATCATCCTCAAGAATTCCCAATTTTTTAGCAATTGCTGTTGCAGTGATTTTATGGTCACCTGTAATCATTACAACTTTTATTCCTGCTGTTTTACATTTTTCAACTGCAACCTTTGCCTCTTCTCTTGGTGGGTCTATCATACCAACCATTCCTATAAATATCAAGTCATTCTCTATTGTTGCCATTTCTTCTTTTGATGGAATATGGTCAATTTTCTTGTATGCACATCCCAATACTCTTAAAGCATCTTTTGCCATTTCTTCATTTTTTTCTCTAATTTTATTTACATATTCACCAATATTTTGATGTATTTCATTATTGATTTCATATGCTGAACATCTTTTTAATAATTCATCTATTCCACCTTTTGTAAATACTACATATTTTCCATTCAATTCATTTACAGTCGTCATTAATTTTCTGTCTGAGTCAAATGGTATTTCTTGAACTCTAGGTGCTCTGTCATATAAACTTGGGTCAAAACTTAATTTAAAGGCCATATCAACTAATGCAGTTTCAGTTGGGTCACCTGTTAAAGTTCCGTCTTGTGATATTTTTGTGTCATTACATAGCATATTTGCATATACTATTTTTTTTAATTCTTCATCAATTTCATCTTCTTGTATATTATCCATGTTTCTGATTGCTTCATTCCAGTAAATTTTTTCTACTGTCATTTTGTTTTGTGTTAATGTTCCTGTTTTATCTGAGCATATAACTGTACTGCTTCCAAGTGTTTCAACTGCAGGTAGTCTTTTAACAATTGCATTCTTTTTTACCATTTTTTGAACACCAATTGCTAAAACAATTGTTGATACTGCTGCCAACCCTTCTGGTATTGCTGCAACTGCCAATGAAACTGCTGTCATAAACATTTGAATTGGCTCTTTTCCTTGTATTAAACCAACTACAAATATTACTAAACAAATTATTAATGCTGCAATTCCTAATGTTTTTCCTAATTTGTTTAATTTTTGTTGTAAAGGTGTTTCTTGTTTTTCTGTTGAATTTATCATTCCAGCTATTTTTCCAACCTCTGTTGTCATTCCTGTTTCTACAACAATTCCTTTTCCTCTACCATATGTTACTAAACTTGAAGAAAATAACATATTTTTTCTATCACCAATACCGATTTCTGCCTCTTCAATAATTTCAGAAGTTTTTTCAACTGGTACAGATTCTCCCGTTAATGAACTTTCTTGTGATTTCAAATTTGCTTCTTCTACAATTCTCAAGTCTGCAGGAATATAATCACCTGTATCAAGAATTACTAAATCACCTGGTACTAGTTCTTTTGCAGGAATAACTTGTAGTTTTCCATTTCTTACAACTTTTGATGCATGGTCACTTAATTTTTGTAAAGCCTCTAATGATTTTTCGGCCTTGCTTTCTTGTGCTACTCCTATTATTGCATTTACAAGAACAACTATTAAAATTATTATTGTATCAGTCATTCCCTCTCCTTGTTGTATTCCAACTACGCCTGATACAATTGCAGCAATTATTAATACTATTATTGAAAAGTCTTTAAATTGGTCTAAAAATCTTTGCAATATTGTTTTCTTTTTACCTGCTTGTAGTTCATTGTATCCTTTTTTCTCTCTTATTTTTGCAATTTGGTCTTCTTTTAGTCCTTTTTCTCTGTGTGTTTCCAACTCTTTTTCGATTTCTTCTACTTCTTTGTTAAACCAGCTTTTCTTCTCCATATTACTACCTCCAAATTTCGGGATTGAGGGACGGGTCTTTTAATCCCTATTTTTTTCGGGATTGAAGACCCGTCCCCTTATCCCTATTTTTTACCAATTTTGTTATATTTATGCATATATAAGAAATGAGACTTTTAAAAGAAATCTTATACATAACCTTTTATGCTAAAATTTCTTTTAAAAGTCTCACTTACTTATTTTTTTAAGTTTACTAGCCAGATAATTTCTTATCGCGACTGTTGACTAGTAATTAAAAGCTACTCCCTTTTAAATTATTTTGTTGGTGACCCCTACGGGAATCGAACCCATGATTCCACCTTGAGAGGGTGGCGTCTTAACCGCTTGACCAATGGGCCATACTTAAATTCTAGTTTGTACTAGAATTTATCTCTATGACTTTTTGTAGTATTTCATTTGTTCTTTCATAATTTTGAGTTAAATACAAATATCCTATTAACGCTTCGAAGGCTGTTGAATACATATAGTCTGTTGGCTTTGCATTCTTTGGCAAATGATGATTTTGTGTGTTTCTTCCTCTTCTTACTATTTCCTTCTCATCTTCTGTTAAATATTTTTGTAGTTTTTCTAGTATTTCTGCTTGTGCTCCTGCTTTTACGTATTTAATAGCTTCTTTATGTAGTTTATTTGGTTTTAAATTTGTTATTTCTATAAGATGCTCTCGTATGTATAATTCATATACTGCATCTCCTATATATGCCCATGTTAATGGTGACATAGTTTTTATTTTGGCTAGATTATCCATTTACTTTTTCTAATGTTATCCTTCCTATTTTTCCAGTTCTAAAATCATTTAATATTAAAGAAGATACCTTCTCGTAGTCTATTTCTCCACCTGAAACTATTGCTCCTCTTTTTCTAGCAATTATATTCATTATTTCAAGTATTTTATCTTCCTTTGGTATTATACTATTAATTTCGCTTTCTGTCAATTTATATCTTTCAAAAAGTTCATTTTTATTATTTACTTCTAAAAAATTTAATAAATTATATGCTATTTCGTCTTTATTTATTAACTCATCTTTTATTGCTCCTACATATGCAAGTTTATAAGCAACATCTTTGCTTTCAAATTTTGGCCATAATACTCCTGGTGTGTCTAATAGTTCTATATTGTTTGATATTCTAAGCCACTGCTTTTGTTTTGTAACACCTGGTTTGTTCCCAACTTCTGCTGATTTTTTGTTTATTATCCTATTTATAAATGATGATTTTCCTACATTTGGGATTCCAACAATCATTATTCTAATATTTTTATTTATTCTTCCTTTGCTTGCTGCTTTTTCCATTTCCTGCCTCACCTTGTCGTAAATAGCTTTTAAAGTTTCTTTTGTACCTTTCCCTAAGTTTGAGTCTGTTGGAATTGCTGTTATTCCTTGACTTTTAAGATATTCCACCCATTTTATAGTTTCTTTTTCATCTGCTAAATCACTTTTATTAAGTATTATTACTTTCTTTTTGTTCTGTGTAATTTGCTTTATATCTGGGTTTTGACTAGCAACTGGTATACGTGCATCTAGAATTTCTACTATCACATCTATTAATTTTAAGTCTTCAATTATTTGTTTTTTTGTTTTTAGCATGTGGCCTGGATACCAGTTGATTCCGACTGATGGAAAACTTTTTTGACTATCATTATTTTTCTTTTCTGCTCTTATTTTTCTTTTTTGATACATATCCATTTTAATCACTTCCTTATTTATCACTATTATTTTCACTTAAATATTTTTTATAAAATTCATCCATTGAAGAAATGTATTTTTGATCTTGTATAACTCTAAACTTTTCATACTCTTTTTCTGCTTTTTCTACTGCTTCTTTATGAGATATACTGCCACTATTATTTAATATTTCTTTTCTTCTAAATTTTAATAAATCATCAGTTGCATCTATCCAATCCTTCATTGTCATTACATGTCTTTGTTTTGCTTCATCCTCTGCAAATACCAAAAATAAATTTGTTAAATCTTTCAAATTATTCATTTCTTCTTCGTTTAAATAATTTTTTGCAATAATCACATCATATTTATATATTAAACCATCAGGAGAATTTTTCCAATTAGTTAGTCCCATATGTTTTTTTTCTGAGTTTGCTCTACTATATATTAATTCAGCAGCAGTATGTCCACTTATAGCATAATGCAACTTATTTTGAACTATTTTAAAGAAAGTATAAGCGTCTTCTGATTTTGGATTGTAATCTGCTGCTGTTGCAATAAATAAATCAGTGATTTTTTGATATGCCATTCTTTCACTTACTCTAATTGTTTTAATACGTTCTAATAATTCATTAAAATATTTCGTATCATATTTATTTCCATTTATAAAACGTTCATCATTTAATGCAAAACCCTTTGTCATATATTCTTTTAATATTTTTGTTGCCCATATTCTAAATTCTGTTGCTTTTTTAGAATTAATTCTATAACCCACAGCAATTATAGCATCTAAACTATAAATAGTTGTGTTATAGTTTTTTCCGTCATCTGCAGTTAACGAGCATTTCTCGGTAACTGATTTTTTATCTAACTCATTATCTTCAAATATATGTTTCAAGTGTAAACTTATATTATCTGTAGAACATTCAAAAACTTTTGACATTCCTTTTTGTGATAACCATAAAGTTTCATCTTTATAAATAGCATCTACTACAATATTACCTGCACTATTTTTATATATAATTAATTTATTATCTTCCATCAATAATCTCCTTTCCTTTAGTTTTTCATAATTTCTACACTTATCAATTTAAATTAAAATTTTATTAAAAAATGTCCCAAAATGTAAAAAGCATTTAGTAAAAATTCCTTTTATTTTCAATTATTCAAGTGCGCTTTTTCATGACTCCTCACTTACCAGTTAATATTCGTAGATGGTAAACTTTTTTCTTCTTTATTTTTCATTGTTTTAACCTTCTTTCCTCTATAATCTTCTCATTAAATTTTTTCAAAAAGTCTTTGGAATTCACCAAATAAAATCATATTTAGATAAATCATATAATGCTTTGCTACATACATATTTATAGTGGTAAAATAATAAATCTATATAAAAATCTTGATTATCAACCGATAGAAGTTTAATATTTTTAATATTATATCATACTTATGTTTTTTTATAAAGTCCATTGTCTCAAAATGTCAAGAAATTTTAATATCAATAAGTCGTAAAAATAAACCCTCCTTATTAAACTTTTTTGTCTAATAATTTAGGTTCACTTCATAGTATTCAGTTTTTTTTAATTTTTCATTCTAGAATTTGTATTGATTCTTATCTGCCCTATCGTCAAAATCTCTCTCATAATCTGTTGTACCATAGAACCAATCTGTTTTCTTATTTCTTCCACTAGACTTCTTACCACTACTTAGCCCAATGTTCATTATTGCTAGTATTGGAATTATTACTGCTATTATTGATATAAACAATGTTAAATATTCTGCTGTTTGTGCTTGTCCATTAATCATTACCTCTATTGTTTTATATGCATCTAATCCAAAATATGCACACTGTGCAATTAGGTAGATTACAGCCCCAATCATTTTTCTTTTTGCGACAAGAATGATACAGGCAAAAGTTATAAATAATAGTACTATTTCAAATGTTACATTCGTTGGTATTATTGGAAATACTGTGTCTGTTGAATACATTATCATCACTATTAGCCTGAAAAACCAAAACACTCCTGCAAATGTAGTAATCATATAACCAAACATCATTCGTTCCCCCCTCTTTTTCTTATAAACTTACATTTATTTTATACATTATTTTTAAAATTGTCAATAATTATAACATCTCTTTTTAATGAATTACTTTTTATTATACCTAAACCTATGAAAATATTGTTGTTGTATATTCTATACAGTCCATCATCTTCATTAAAGTTTAATTTTACTCCATTTAAGAATAATTCTGTTTTTCTTCTATCTAATTCAATTTTTTTATTGTTTATAAATATTTCTTCTATACCTATTATATTTGCTTTTTCTACATTTTCAAGAGTAAAAGAATCTTTTATATCAAATTTATCTACTCTTGTTCTAATTAGATTCTGCATTAATCCAACTGTTCCAAGTTTTTCAGCAATATCTTCACATAGTACTCTTATATATGTTCCTTTAGAACAACTAGTACTAAAAGTTATAATATTATTTTCAAATTTTATTAGAGATATTTCCATTATCTCTATTTTCCTTGGTTCAATTTCTACAGTTTGTCCTTTTCTAGCATACTCATATGCCTTTTTGCCGTTGATTTTTATTGAAGAATAAATAGGAGGTTTTTGCATCTGTTTCCCTAAAAATGTTTCAAGCGTCTCTTTTATTTTATTCTCTTTTAAATTAGGTATACTCTTTCTCTCAACAATTTCACCTTCAATATCTCCAGTTGCACTTTTTTCTCCCAACCTTAATTCCGCAACATAAGTTTTATTATGTTCTATTAAATATTTTGATATTTTTGTAGCCTTTCCAACAAGGATTGGCAAAACTCCAGTTGCATTAGGGTCCAAAGTTCCAGTATGTCCCACTTTAGAGATACTTAGTTTCTTTTTTACAATGCTTACAACATCATATGACGTATAACCTTTTGGTTTATTAATAATTAAAACTCCATCCATATTTTTTATCCTTTATATAAAGAGCAGGTACATAGGCAAGGAAGGAACCCCCTCCTTTGCTTTCCGTAAAAAGCCATTGTTAACCTTTCATTTTTCGTCAGAGCAGTGCAAATGTTTTTTACATTCTGTAACAATTTTCTCTTTTGCCTTCTCAAAAGGTACGTCAGTAATTATTCCACCTGCTGCTTTTATGTGTCCTCCCCCAGAGAACATTAGGCATATGTCTGATACATTAACATAATCATTTGAACGTAATGAAATTTTATAGGTGTTCTCGTCAATTTCTCTTAAAAATACTGATATTTCAACGCCTTCTATATCTCTTCCTATATCTACTATTCCATCATAATCTTCTGAACATATTTTTTCCTCATCTTGTTTTGTGATATATGTAAATGCTATCTTATCGTTTTCTAGTAATTCTATTCTGTTCATTGCTGTTTTTCTTAATTCAAATTTTTCCTTTGATACAGTCTTTAGAGTTCTTTTATATATGTCTGATATGTTTATTCCTTTACTTAACAACTCTGCTGCAAATTCAAATGTCTCTGGTTTTACATTTTGATATTGGAAGCCACCTGTATCTGTAATTATTCCAGTTAAAAGACAAGTTCCTATATCCTTTGTAATTTCTACTCCTAAACTCTTTAATACCATTATTAATATTTGAGAGCATGCTGGTGAAGTAGGGTTTACAAAATTGTAATCTGCAAACATTGTATTTACTTTATGATGGTCTATTGATATTTTCGTATTTGCATTTTCAAAATAATTTGCAAATCCATTCAATCTTTTTATATCACCACAATCTAGTGCTATTGCTAAATCATAATTTTCGTTTCTGCCTTCTTCTTTTACCTCATTTATATATGGTAAAAAAGCAAATGTTTTAGAGTATTTAGGAATAATTACATCTACATCTTTTCCTAATTGTTTTAAACCCATATACATAGCCAAACTACTGCCTACTGCATCTCCATCTGGTGCTTCATGGGTTAATATTACTATGCTTTTGCTTTCTAATATTTCTTCTTTAATATTATCTAAAGTCATTTATTACCTCTCTTTTCTGCCTAATATTTGGCATTCTCTTCGAAACAAGAGCGGACATAAAATTCTCCCTAGAGTATTATTCTTCTGGTTTTATGTCTTTCATTACTCTTTCTAGTATTCTGTCTATTTTTTCTCCATATACTAGGCTTTCATCTAATTCAAATACAAGTTCTGGTGTTATTCTTAAATTCATTTTTTCTGCAACTTTGCTTCTAATAAATCCAGATGCAGCCTTCAGACCTGCTAAAGTTTGTTTTGTATTTTTTGAATTTATAATACTCACACTAACTCTAGCATACTTTAAATCTGGGGATGTTTTTACTTTTGTAACACTTATCATACCTGTTACATTTGAATTCTTAACCTCATAATTAATTATATTACTTATCTCTCTTTTTAATTCCTCATTCACTCTAGCCATACGGTTTGAATTTGTATGTTTTTGCATTATCCTTTCCTTTCTTTAAACTATTTAAAATACCCAATTCCATTAGCTTTTATTTAATTTGTTCCATAATAAATGCCTCTATAACGTCTCCTTCTTGTATGTCGTTGAAGTTCTCTAGTTGTACACCACATTCGTATCCTGCTGCTACTTCTTTTACGTCGTCTTTCATTCTCTTTAATGAAATTAGCTTTCCTTCATTTATTACAACATTATTTCTAAGTACTCTTACTCCTGCATTTCTTGCTATTTTTCCGTTTATTACGTAACATCCTGCAATTGTTCCAACATTTGATATCTTGAATGTTTGTCTTACTTCTGCATTTCCTATTACTGTTTCTTTGTATACAGGGTCTAACATTCCTTTCATTGCTGCTTCAACATCTTCTATTGCATTATAGATTACTGAGTATATTTTTATTTCTACTCCATCTTTTTCTGCCATGTCTTTTGCTATTGGCTCTGGCCTTACGTTGAATGCAATTATTATTGCATTTGAAACTTTTGCAAGTGTAACATCACTTTCTGTTACAGCCCCAACATTTGCATGTATTACTTTTACTTTTACTTCGTCATTAGATAATTTTTCTAATGATTGTTTTACTGCTTCTACAGAACCTTGTACGTCTGCTTTTACTATTATGTTTAATTGTTTTAAGTTTCCTTTTGATATTTGACTAAATAAGTCATCTAATGTTACTCTATGTGTAGCATTTAATGCCTTGTCTCTTGCTTGGCGTTTTCTCTTTTCCATTAAGTGTTTTGCTGTTTTTTCATCTTTTACTTCATAAAAGATTTCTCCTGCTTCTGGTACCTCTGTAAATCCTGTTATTTCAACTGGTGTAGAAGGTCCAGCTTTTTTTAATTTTTTACCATTTTCGTCAGTCATTGTTCTTATTCTACCTATTGTTGAACCTACAAAAATTGTATCCCCAACATCTAGTGTACCACGTTGCACAAGCATTGTTGCAACTGGACCTTTTGTTTTATCAAGTTTTGCTTCTATTACAACACCCTTTGCTTGTTTCTTAGGATTTGCTTTTAATTCCTTCATATCTGCAACTAATAATACCATCTCAAGCAAAGTATCAATGTTTTGTTTCTTTTTAGCAGATATTGGAACCAATATTGTATCTCCACCCCATTCTTCTGGTACTAAGTCGTATTCCATTAATTCTTGTTTTACTCTATCAATATTTGCACCTTCAACATCTATTTTGTTTATAGCTACTATTATTGGTATTCCTGCTGCTTTTGCATGGTTTATAGCTTCTACTGTTTGTGGCATTACACCATCATTTGCAGCAACAACTAATATTGCTATATCTGTTATTTGTGCACCTCTTGCACGCATTGCAGTAAATGCTTCGTGTCCTGGAGTATCTAGGAAAGTTATTTCTCTATCATTTATTTTTACTTTATACGCACCTATTGCTTGTGTAATTCCGCCGGCTTCACCTTCAATCACATTTGTAGATCTTACGGCATCCAATAGTGATGTTTTACCATGGTCTACGTGTCCCATAACCACTATTACAGGTGGTCTTGGTACTAAATCTTCTGGTTTGTCTTCACTATCGTCAAATAGAATGTCTTCATCTGTTACAACCTCTTTTTTGATTGCTGTTATTCCAAATTCTTGTGCTATAAGATATGCTGTGTCAAAGTCGATTTCATTATTTATTGTTGCCATTATTCCATAGCCAAGTAGTTTTTTTATAATTTCACTACTTGTTTTCTTTAATTCTGTACTTAAGTCTTTTACTGAAATGGTTTCAGGTATTGTTATTTCTGTTAGCTGGAATATTTTTTGTTTTATTCTTTCTTCTTGATTATTTGCTTTCTTTTTGTTTTTCTTTCCTCTTGCTGTTGTTAAATCATAGTAATCAAGCATTGTTCCTTCATCTGAAAGTCCACGTTCTTGTTTTAGGTCTTTTAATTTATGTGAACTGAATTCATCATAACTATTTCTTCTACCTTTATTCTTCTTATTTGCTCTGTTTTCATCATATCTACTATTGTTTTTTTGTTTGTCTATTGCTTTGTTTGCATATTCTCTTACATTTTCTTTTTCAACTATATCTGCAGACATTATGTTTTTAATATTTTTTTCAATGCCTTTTTCGTCTAGGCTACGATTTGGTCTATTGTTAAATCCACCATTGTTTTTTCTATTAAATGGTCGGTTCATATTCCCTTGTCTGTCTCTGTTAAAATTATTGTTCTTGTTACTAAAATCTCTATTGTCTCTTGGTTTCAAGCCATTATTGTTATAGTTATTATTGTTACGATTATTGTAGCTTCTGCCTTCTTGATTATTATTAAAGGGTCTTTTTTGATTGTTGTAATTATTGTTATAACCTCTATTATCCCTATTGTTATAATTTCTATTCTGAGTATCTCTGTTCATATTTTTGTTTTGCTCATTTTTGTTTAACATAGGTTGGTTTTCTGACTTTGATTTTTCAATTACTTCTGTTTCTTTTTTAACTTCGATTTCTGCTTTTGGAGCTAATGATTCCTCTTTGATTTCATTTTTTTGTTCTTCTTTTTTTCCAAATAATTCACTTACAGTAAGAGGTTTAGTTGGCTTATTTCTATAAACAATGTTATAGTCTTTATTTCTTCCACGTTCAACAAAGCCTAAATCTTTTCTATTATTTTCTGGCTTCTTTTCTTGTTTTGTTTTATCTTCTTCTAGAATCACTTGTCTTCTAATTATTACTGGCTCTTCTTTTGTTTCCTTTTTTGGTTTTATTTCTCTTTGTTTTTTTGTTTTATCAATATTACCATTTTTAAAACTTTCTTCTATTCTTTTAGCTTCATCTTCTTCAACTCCACTCAAATGTGATGAAACTTCCATGCCTAGAGCTTTTGCCCTTTCTAAAGCCTCCTTACTTGTTACTCCTATTTTTTTAGCAATTTCATGTATTTTTATTTTGTTACCCATTAAAATCACCTCCTATTTGATTTTTAACTATTAGTTTGCTTGTTTTGTTCGTTACCAATAATTACACCCCTTATATTCTCATAAATTTTTTGTTCTGTGTCACTTTTTAAAACTCTGCTAATTCTATTTGTTTTAATAACTTTTTCTAAGCATTCTATATTGTTACATATATATGCTCCTCGTCCATTTAGCTTACCTGTTTTGTCTACAAGTATTTCACCTTTTTTATTTTTCACAATTCTTATTAAGTCGTATTTGTTCTTCTTAGTATTGCAGGCCATACATCTCCTCTGAAATGCTTTTTTCATTATTCATCATTTCCTTCTATTTTATTTTTTTCATTTTTCTTGTTTTCTTCGTATGCCATTAATTCTCTGAATTGTGTTTCACTTTTTATATCAATTTTCCAGTTTGTAAGTTTAACAGCTAATCTAGCATTTTGTCCTCCTTTTCCTATTGCCAATGATAGTTCTTCATCTGGTACTATTACTTGTGCAAATCGTTCTTCTTCTTTTGTATCAATTGCCATTACGTGTGCTGGTAATAGTGCTGCACATATAAATGTTGCTGGGTCTTCATTCCATTCTATAACATCTATTTTTTCGCCGTTCATTTCATTTATTATGTTTTGTATTCTTATTCCCTTTGGACCTACACAAGAACCAACAGGATCTATATCTGGATTTTTTGAATATACTGCTACTTTGCTTCTGTATCCTGGGTCTCTTGATACTGCTTTTACTTCTATTAGTCCTTCATATATTTCTGGTATTTCTAATTCGAATAATTTTTTAATAACGTCAGGATGACTTCTTGTAACTAGCACTTGTGGAACTCCTTTTATCCCCTTTTCTACGCTTAAAACATATGCCTTTATTTTATCATTTACTTTGTAATGTTCTGTAGGTATTTGCTCTTTTAACGGCATTATTCCTTCAAGTTTTCCTAAGTCTAATATTACTGTTCCTTTATCTGCTTTTTGCACTATACATGTTACAATCTCACCTTTCCTATCATTATATTCATTAAAAATCATATTTCTTTCAGCTTCTCTAACTTTTTGAATCACATGTTGTCTTGCTGCTCCTGCTGCTATCCTTCCAAAATCTTTTGGTTTTGTTTCTATATTTATTATATCTCCGATTTTTGCTTTCTTTTCTATTTTTTTAGCATCTTCTAAAGATATTTGCAATTGTTGATTTTCAACTTCTTCTACAACTTCCTTTTGGGCATATATATGAATTTCTCCTGTTTGGCTATCCATCTCTATTTTAACATTTTCTGCTGAATCAAAGTTTTTCTTATATGCTGATACAAGTGCTACTTCTAGTGATTCTAATAAATATTCTTTATTAATTCCTCTCTCTTTTTCTAGTTCATCAAGTGCCATAATTAATTCCTTGTTCTCATTGTTCTTCATTTTTCTAAATTCCTCCCTTTTAATTCCAGTCAAATATTGTTTTAATTTGACCAATATTTTGCCTTTCTATTTCTAAATCTTGTGAAGCTGTTTTTATTGTAATAGTAGCTTCTGTGAATTTTTTTAAAATTCCTTCATATTGTTTTTTACCATTAAATGGTTTAAAAAGCTTTACTTGAACTTTAGCTCCAATATTGTTTCTCAAGTGTTTATCCTTCTTTAAAACACGTTCAACGCCTGGTGAAGATACCTCTAAAAAATATTGTTCTTTGATGTAATCTGCTTGGTCCAAAATTTCATTAAGATTGTTAGTAACTAATTCACAATCCTCTAATGATATTCCAGTATCTTTATCAATGTAAATACGTAAATAATAGTCTTTTCCTTCTTTTACATATTCTACATCATAAAGAGTATATCCTAACTCTTGAACTTTAGGTTCAACTAAGTTTTCAACTTTTTCTTCAATTTTTTTAGACAATTTTCATTTCTCCTTATTCTCAAAAGTTAAGAGTGGGCGTTGCCCACTCTTTAAGTATTCTATTTAATTGCTATTCAATTATACCACAAAATTTAGAAAATGCAAGTATTTTATCAAGTTTTCATTGTATTTTTTATGAATTGTTATTTTGTTCCAAATATTCTGTCTCCTGCATCACCAAGTCCTGGTAATATGTATGCTTTTTCATTTAGTTTCCTGTCAATTGATGTACAATATATTTGAACATCTGGGTGCTTTTCTTCTATTGCTTTTATTCCTTCTGGTGCAGCTATTATACATAGAAACTTTATTTTTGTTACACCCTTCTCTTTTAATAGCTCTATTGCATCTAATCCTGAACCGCCTGTTGCAAGCATTGGGTCTAGAATTAGCACTTCTCTTTTCTCTATATCTTTTGGAACTTTAAAGAAATACACATTTGGTTTAAATGTTTCTTCATCTCTATACATACCTATATGACCAATTTTTGCATTTGGTACCATATTTATTATTCCATCTAGCATTCCTGTTCCTGCTCTTAAAATTGGTACAAAAGCATAGTTGTCTTCATTTAGTTTTCTTGTTTTCATTTTCTCCATTGGTGTTTCAATCTCTGTTTCATACATTTTTGCATCTTTTAAAGCCTCATAACAAAGCAATTCTCCTAATTCAGAAATTATTTCTCTAAACTCTTTTGTTCCTGTTTTTTTGTCTCTTAGTATAGCTAATTTGTGTTCAATTAATGGATGCTTTAATTCTACTGCTTTCATAAAAATATACCTCCTATTTTTTTATATTTTTCCGTCTTCCGATTCCTGTATTTTTACATTTTGTTAGGCATTTCCATGCCTAATAATGTTACACCTGTTTTTAATACAATTCCTACTGTATATGTTAAAGCTAAACGTGCATCTTGAATTGTTTTGTCTTCTGTTATTATTTTATGTTCGTTATAAAATGTACTAAATTTTTGAGCAACATCTATTAAGTATCTTGCAATTATTGATGGCTCATTTTTTTCAGCAGCTGATTCTACAAATTCATTGAATCTATATAATAATTTTAGTATTTCAATTGATTCTTTATTTTGTAGTTTGCTAAAGTTAATATTATCCAAATTAGGTATATATCCTGCTTTTTCTATTAAACTTTTTGTACGTACATATATGTATTGAATATAAGGTCCGAGTTTCTCCTTGAAAATTAAGTATAGTGTCCCAATCAAATATTTCATCTTTTATTCTACTATTTGCTAAGTCATTAAATATTATAGCTCCAACTCCTACTTTTCTTGCTACCTTTTGTTTATCTTCTAAGTTAGGATTTTTTTCATCTATTATTTTTTCAACTTTTTGTATTGATTCATTTAATATATCTTCTAAAAATACTGAGTTTCCTTTTCTTGTTCCTATTTTTTCTCCTGTTTTATCTACAACAAGTCCAAAGGAAACATGAGTTGCTTTTTTTACATATTCGCCATATCCCATAAGTTCTAAGACTTTAAAGAATTGCTCAAAATGTAATTTTTGCTCTCCTCCTACTACATATATCATTTTTTCGAAGTTGAATGATTTTGCTCTATCTATAAAAGCTGTAATATCTCTAGTTGCATAAATTGTTGTTCCTGCTGAGGTTATAATAATGCAAGGTGGCATGTTGTATTGTTCTAAATCTACTATTTTTGCACCTTGGCTATCTTTTAATAATCCTTTTTCATCTAGTTCTTTTACAATTGCCTCCATTTTATCATTATAATATGCTTCTCCTCTATATTCATCGAAATTGCAGTTTAGTAACTTGTATGTTTTGTTATAATTATCTATACTTACATTTCTAATCCATTCCCAGACTTTTAAATATTCAGCATCTTTTTCTTCTAGTTTTTTAAAATAACTTCTAGCTAAATCTGTTAATTTTTCGTTTTCCTTCTCTTCTTTGCAGAATCTTACATAAACATTTAATAAACTTTGGATTTTATCTTTTTCAAAGTCATACTCGTCCTTCCATAATTCCATTCCTGCAAGTACTTTACCAAATTGTAGTCCCCAATCGCCTAGATAATTTATTCCTATAACATTATAACCAATAAATTTATATATCTTATATAACGCTCCTCCAATTACCGTTGTACGTAAATGTCCAATATGAAATGGTTTTGCAATATTTGGTGAAGAATATTCTATCACGGCATTTTTACCTTGTCCAATATTACTAGAACCATATAATTCTTGTTTTTCTGATATTTCTTTTAGTACATTTTTTGCTAATGTAGTTTTATTTATATATATATTTAAGTATCCACCTATGACCTCTATTTTTTCTATAATATTTTCATCTAGATGAATATTATCTTTTATTTCAATGGCAATTATTTGAGGTGATTTTTTTAAAGCTTTGGCTAATTTAAAGCAGGGGAAAGCATAGTCTCCTAAATCACTATTTGGTGGTATTTCTATATATGTTTTTAATTCCTCTACATCTAAATTTGTAACCTCTGCAATTGCTTTAGCTATTTCGTTTTTAAAACTAATCATCTTGTATTTCTCCTTCTATATAAATATTTTTTAGTTTTCCAGTTCTTTTTTCATTATTCACTAACGCAAAGCGTCTTTAGTCTCCTAAACATATTCCTAAATTTCTTGCAACTTTTACTAAGTCATCATCCATTGGTACTGTTTTAATATTGGTACTTTCTGTTCCTCCTGAGCGTGCTCCTATTTCTTTGTTATTTCCTACAACATCTTCTAGTGGCACATATCCTAGTTTTCCTCCTTGCAGAGTTACTAGTACATTGAAAATTCCTGCTAATGCTAGTTCCATTGCTTTGTATCCATATTTTGTTGATAATACTCTATCAAATGCAGTTGGCGTTCCACCTCTTTGTACATATCCTAAGGTTGTGTTTCTTGATACAACTCCTGTTAAAGCTTCTATATCTTCTGCTACTTTTTCTCCAATTCCACCTAAACGTACGTTGTCTAGTCCTTTTCCGTCATCTAATGTTTTCTTAACTACCATTTCTCCATCTTTTGGTTTTGCACCTTCAGATACTACTACTATGCTAAACTTTTTACCTGCTGCTCTTCTTTGATTTATTTTTTCAACAACTTTGTTTATATCATATGGAATTTCTGGAATTAAGGCTACATCTGCACCTCCTGCTATTGCAGATTCTAGTGCTATCCAACCTGCATAACGTCCCATTACTTCTAAGACCATTACTCTATGGTGTGATTCTGCCGTTGAGTGTAACCTATCTAATGCTTCTGTTGCAACAGATACAGCTGTATTGTATCCAAATGTAATTTCACAATGAGCAACGTCATTATCTATTGTTTTAGGAACGCCTATGATATTTAGTCCTTTTACAGAAAAATCTCTTGCTGATTTTTGTGTTCCATCTCCACCTAGTGTAAATATACAGTCGAACCCTGCTTTCTTAACGTTTTCTATACACTTATCTGATACATCTTTATATACAGTTTTTCCATTTTCTTCTACTTTTAAATTAAATAAGTTTGTGCTGTTTGATGAACCTATTATCGTCCCCCCTCTGTGTAATAATCCTGAAGCACTGCCACTTGATTCTAATTTTATATAGTTGTTTTCATATAGACCTCTATATCCTTCTATATAGCCATAACATTCTACTCCATTTGTTTCTGCTGTTTTTACTATTGCTCTTATAACTGCATTTAATCCTGGGCAATCTCCACCATTTGTAATTATAGCAACTTTCTTAATCATTTTCTCTTTTCTCCTTTATTTAAATTTTTCTAAAATACTTTTATTCTCTATTTTCTTTTGCCATTTTTATAGCTTCTTTTAAACTTAATCTTGCACCAGTATTTAAAATTGTTGATGAATATACTCTTATTGCAACTACTGCTAATAATATTGTTGTGACTACTAAAACTAGTAAAGATGTAGTTATTTCGCTATTTGTAGCTGTTCCCATCATTATTCTAAGTGGCATACTAAAAGGTGATGATATGGGTATTATACCAGATATTTTATTTAAATTACTGCTAGGATTCATCATTGAGAAATATGCTAAGTAAAATCCTATAACTGCTACAAAGCTTACTGGTCCATTTGCATATTGTACATCTTCTGGTTTGCTTACTGTTGCTCCTGTTAGTGCAAAGAATAAAGAATATAATGCATATCCAAAACAGAAGTATACTAGAGTTAGTATTAAAAGTTTTGGTGTTATTGATGATACATCAAATATAGTGTTTAATAGCTCTGGGTCTATGCAGAATTTTGCTGAAATTACGGCCACCGTTATCATTAAAATTACTTGTACTAACCCTACAATTCCTATTCCTAACGTTTTACCAAGTACTATTGTTTTGCTATCTGTTGATGTTACCAATGTTTCTATTATTTTTGAGGTTTTTTCTGTTGTTATTGCAACAGATACTTGCTGTGCACAGAAAAATACTGCATAAAATAGAACTAGTGATATTATCATCATAATTGTTACATTCCCTTTTGCTGCATTTTCATCTGTTTCAACCAGCACTACATCAAATTCAGGTTCTATTGTTGCTAATTCTTCTGGTGTTATATTTAATTTTGATATTTGTATCTTGCTATATAAATTAGTAAATATAGAAACCAATTCTTGTGGTACAGTTCCAAAATTCATTGCTGCACTTTCTACAATATATTCCATTTTTATAGTTTCTTCATTTTTTGTGAATTTAATACATTCGTCTTTGTCATTTTCTATCTTTTGTTTTAGTTGGTCATAGTTTAAGTTCTCTGTTGTTATTTCAAAATTATATCCCATATTCATTTGATTTAAGACTTCTACATTTCCTTCAAATAAATTTTCTGGATCTATTACTAAGATTTCTTCATTAAAATCATTTTTGCCAAGCATTTTCATTATATTAGGAATATTAAATGCTGTTGCTATAATAATTAGTAATACTAGTGTTGATATTATAAATGATTTTCTCTTTATCATTTCTTTAATTGTAAATTCTGTTACTAACCATAAATTTCTCATTTTACGTCACCTACCTTTTCTATGAATATTTCATTTAATGTAGGTTTTTTCATTTCAAATTTTGTTATACGAATATTAGAATTTATTAATTTTTTCAATAATTCTTCACCTTGTTTTTCACCTTTTTGTTTTATTAAATAATGATTATCTTTATTTTCAATAATTTCTAAATTTTCTTCTTTTACAAAATTATCTATATCTTGGTTTACTATTAGTTCTAATTTTTCTGATGAATAACTATTTTTTATTTTCTCTAGATTCCCTTGTAATACAGTATCTCCTTTATTTAATATAGTTAAATCTGTGCAAAATTCTTCTATTGATGACATTTGATGGCTAGACATTATAATATATTTTCCTTTTGCTATTAATTCTTTCATAACTTCACTTAAAGTTTCAGTATTTACTGGATCTAATCCACTAAATGGCTCATCTAGTACTATTAATTCTGGGTCATTCATTACTGCTATTATAAATTGAATTTTTTGTTGATTTCCTTTTGACAACTTTTCTGCTAAAACATCTCTGTATTCCTCCATTTGCAAACGTTTTAGCCAATAATCTATTGCTTTGTTTGCTTCTGCACTTGTTATTCCTTTCAGTTTTGCAAAATACATTAATTGGTCATATATCTTTGTTTTTGGATACACTCCTCTTTCTTCTGGCATATAACCAAAATTTACATTTTCCCTAGTTACTTCTTTATCATTCCAAGTTATCGTACCTGCTGTCTTTTTTATTATTCCTAAAATCATTCTTATTGTAGTTGTCTTTCCTGCACCATTTGTTCCTAGCAATCCATATACGCCTGGTTTATTTATGATAAGATTTAAGTGTTTTACTGCTTGTTTTGTACCAAAATTTTTGCAAACGTCTTTTAACTCTAACCCCATAAAGTTATTCCCTTCTTTCTTTTGATTTCTAGACCATTATATAATAAAGTGTTTTTGTTTGCAATAGTTTTCTTCTTATTTTATACTATGAATTAAATTCTAGCTTCAACATTTTCGAGCCCTTCGTTCTCTGATTTTTTATTTAAAGGCATTGACTTTCTTAGCTATTGAATAATAACCTATTATTTGCAAATACTAAAATTAGGAGGTACTATGAAAGAATTTGAAATCTTAAAAGAAATTAATCAAAATGCTAAGATGGGTATGGATTCTTTAAGCACTGTTTTAAAGAAATCCCAAGACACTAAGTTTAAAGATTTATTAAATACTCAGCATAATGAATATCAAAACATTTATGACAGAACTCAAGAATTGCTTGTAAAAAATAATCTTCAAATGGAAGATACTCCAACTATGCAAAAAGCAATGTCTTGGATGGGTATTCAACTTAATACTGTGAATGATACAAGTAATTCTAAGCTATCTGAGCTTTTAATTCAAGGAAACGATATGGGAATTATAAAAGGCACTAAATTATTAAATAATCATTCTTTTTTAGATAGTGAAATTAAAAATATTTTATCTGACTTTGTTAGGTTGCAAGAAAAAAATATAGATGATTTAAAGAAATATTTATAATAAAAAATCCTAAGTGGGAATTTTTCCTACTTAGGATTTTTTTACATATATACTTCTACTTCATATATTCCGCCTTCACCATTTAGTGTAATTTGTTTTTCTTTTACTTCTTGTCCATTTAAATAAAGTTTTTCCACTCCTGTGTTTTTGCCATTTTCGTTTTTTACCTTGATGTTGTATATGCTATTTTTGTATCTATATTTTATAATATATTCTTTCCAGTCTTTTGGAATACATGGTTCTATTCTTAGTGCATTGTTTTTGATGTTTAGTCCAAGGATGTTTTCTATGCCTGCTTTATAAAACCAACTGCTTGAACCAGTATACCAAGTCCAGCCTCCTCTTCCTGCTAGGTTTCCTGCTCCATATATGTCTGCTGGAATTACAAATGGTTCTACTTTATATTTTAATGCTGTCTCTTTTGTTCTTGAGTGTTCTATTGGATTTATCATTCTATAATATTCTAATGCCTTATCTCCAAAGCCTAGTTTTGTAAATGCAATTATTGCCCACATAGCTGCATGTGTGTATTGCCCTCCATTTTCTCTTACTCCGGGCAAATATGCTTTTATATATCCTGGCTCCATTTTTGTTTTATTAAATGGTGGATCTAATAGTTTTATTATTCCATTTTCTTTATCTACTAAATGATTTTCTAATGCCTCCATTGAAATATACTTTTTGTCATTGTCTGCCGCTCCCGAGATTACTCCCCAACTTTGTGATATACTGTCTATTCTGCATTCTTCATTTTCTATGCTTCCTATTGGTTCACCATCATCTGTGAAGGCTCTTTTAAACCATCTTCCATCCCATCCATTAGTATTTAATGATTTGCGTAGTTTTTCTTTTGCTTGTTTGTATTTTTCTACTCTTTCTTCTTCTCCTTTTTCTTCACAAATTGGAATAAATCTATTTAGTATTTCATACAAGAAAAATCCTAGCCATACACTTTCTCCTTTTTTCTTGTTTCCTACTGTGTTTAAACCATCATTCCAGTCTCCTGATCCTATTTTAGGGAGTCCATTTTCTCCAAAGTTAAGTGACTTTTCTATTGCTTTTATACAATGTTCATATATGCTACCTTTTATATCTGATTCCAAATACAAGTCATATTTTTCGTCTATTCCTTCTTCAAGTGGCTCACCCTGTAAATATGGCACTTCTATATTTAAGATTTCTTTATCTCCCGTATATTCTATATATTCACTTACAACATAACATAGCCACAATAAATCGTCTGAAAATCTTGTTCTAATACCTCTTTTAGTTTCTTCATGCCACCAATGTTCTACGTCTCCTTCTATAAATTGATGTCTTGCCTGAATTAGTATTTGATTTTTCATTAATTCTGGTGCAATATATTTTAATCCCAAAGTATCTTGAAGTTGGTCTCTAAAGCCTATTGCACCACCTGATTGATAATATCCAGTTCTTGCCCATAATCTTGATACTATTGTTTGATAAGTTGCCCAACCATTTAACATAATATTTAATGATTCCAATGGTGTTTTTACTTGTATACGAGTTAATATTTCATACCAAAATTTTTTTACTTGATTTAACTCTTCTCGTGCATTTGATATTTTTGAGTATTTGTATGCCATATCTTTTGCTTTTAAAAGATTATCCTCTTCTCCCAAGAATAATACAACCTCTCTATTTTCATATGCTTCTAGCTTTAGTTCTAATTCCATTGCAATACAAGAGTTCTCGCCAAGCCCACTTTGCTCTCCTAAAGTTACTGCGTTTATAGCCTTTGGATTGTCCACACTTCCATTACCAATAAATTCTTCTTTACTTCCTGTAAATGATTGAATTTTTTCATTACTTCCAGAATATACTACTGCTCCTTTAAAGTTATCAGTATACAAGTTCTCAGCTATAATTACATTGTTTTGCATATTTACATTTATATAGCCATTTGTTTGTATTTCATCTTCTCCTAGAACAGGCTTTATATAGTATAAAATTTTTAAGTTTTTCTCTTCACCTGATGTATTTTTTAGTTTTAATATATTTATTTTTATTTTGTTTTCTAATGCTACAAAAGTTTCTATCTCTTGTATTATTTGATTTTTTATTGTTTTTATAGTTACATATCCAAATCCATATTTAACATAATATTCCTGTGGTTCTTTTGTTATGTTTTGGCACAAACTCCAGAACCTGCCTGTTTCTTTATCTTTTATATATATTATTTCTGAAGGTATATCTATATTTGCGCTATTATTCCAAGCAGATATTCTGTTCAGTCTGCTGTTTTGACTCCAAGTAAATCCTCCTAAGTTTTGTGTTATAACTGTTCCGAAATTTTGGTTTGCTAATATGTTGCTCCAAGCTGTTGGTAATTTGTTTTCGTTGCTTATTCTCATTTTGTATTCTAACCCATCTTCTGTAAATCCACCATAGTCGTTATAATATTCTAAGTTGCTATATTCTTCATTAATTGTTTCAAGTTCATTATTCTCAATATATACCTTGGTATCTTCTTCTCCAATGTTTTTTATTTTGTCTTCATAGTCCTCTTCTAAATCTTTAAGTTGTGTATCAATATTTCCAAGCGATGCATCAAGTGTTAAATTGCTTCTAAACTCTAATAGTTCTACATCCTCTTTTGATATTTCTTTTGCATTTATTACAAAAATTCCACCAAAAATATTTTTCAAAAATGCTAGTTGTTTATTTTGAATCTCATTTTCTATTTCAAATTTTATAAAATGCTCGTAACTGTTTTTTTCTTCATTTAAAATTACTAAATCAACATTTATATTTTTACTTCTAAAAAACTCTATTGCTCTTAAAGCATCTCTTACTACGTGTATATCGTTTACGTCTTTTATTTTTACAAATAGAATTGGCAAATCCCCTGATATTCCAAACTTCCATAGTTCACTTTGTGAATACACCCTTTTAGGTAGCTTTTGTAAGATTTCTTTTCTCATTGGGTTTTGGAATATTAAATAACTAAGCATCTTTTGATACTTTTCTATATCTTTTCCTTTTAACCCTAAATATACAGTTTCCGCTTCCGTTTTAGCTTTTGATAATTCAAACACTTTGCTTATTGTATTTGAATTTGAATAATTTTGTAACAATTTAATTGTTGTTTCTTCATCATATCCTGCTGATATAATCAAGTCTAAGGTAGCAGTTTCACCTGGTAATATCTTTACAGTTTTCTTTATTACTAAACCTGGATCTGTAACAAGTCCTAGATTTTTTGAAAATGGTTTTGAGTTTTTTATTGCTTCTGGTATACTAAAATTTCCTCTGCCCATAAACTTTTCTTTATCTATTTCGTATTCAACATCTCCTATTGTTTCATTTTCTGTATATAGATTTACTCCTGCATATATATCCTTCTGTTTAGGTTCACGTTTCTTTCTTTTAATTAAAATAATTCCATTTCCCATTTCTTTAAATATCAAAAACAGATTGTTAAATGCCGTGTGTGCATAGTCTTGAATATCTGTTGATAGCACAGGCTCGAAGTAGCTTGTTACTTCTAGTGTTTCAACATTGTTTCCATTGTTTTTAAGTTTTAATCTTCGTATTTCAACAGATTCTTCTGGTGCTACTGTTATCTTTGTTTCTACCTCTATACTGCCTTCTGTCTTTACATATTTAATTTTGTCTGGTGCAAAAGTCACTTTGCTCTTGTGTGCTGGAAGATTTGAGTATATCTGTTTTGTAGTTAAATTCTTAATATAAAAGAATATTCCCTGATTATAATCTGATGTCTCCTTGAATCTATTTATTAGTAAGTTATTGAATTTACTATATCCTATTCCTTTTAAATTAGATACTACTGTGTACTTTCCATTTGATATTACATTTGCTGTATTTAGATTTGTATTGATTTTTGTATATACTTTTTCGCTATAATTTTCATAGTCTTGCATTTTTAGTTTTTGTACTTTTTCCTTCTTTTCCTTTGTTATGATTGCTTTTTCTGGCATACGCTCTTGAAGTAAAATGTCTACTGCCTCTATCTCCGGATTATTGCTGAATCTGGTTACTAATATTTTATCATTTATTAAATTATTTATAGAAAGCAATATTAACCCCTGGTGATGTGCCATATACGTTTTTACAGGTTCATATGATTTACCGTATTTTAATCTTGATATTGTATAATCTATTGATTCATAAAATCCATATTCTCCATACATTTCCTGTTTTTCTAATTGTTTTAAATTTTCTATTGCTCCTTTGGGATCATATTTTAAGCTTAAAAAGATTGCATATGAAGATACTACCATATCTTCTTCTAAGCCTCTTTTAAATCCAAGCCATGGTATTCCAAATGCCTTGTATTGATAATTGTTATTTAAATCTCTTAAGTTAAATGCTGCTTCCGAAATTCCCCAAGGAATACCTAGCTCCTGTGCATATTTTTTCTGGCTCATTAGCATAAATCTACAAGATTCATCTAACAAACTGCCTTTATATGTTTTTATATTTATGTTTGGCATTAGATATTCAAACGCAGTTCCAGACCATGATATAAGTCCTTTGTATCTATTTAGATTTGTTAATGTTCTGCTTAGACTACTCCAATGTTTTACAGGCACATCCTTTTTTGCAATTGCAATTAAACTTGCTTGTCTTGATTCAGATGCTAGTAAATCATAATATGAATCTGTAAGTTTATTTTCTTCAATATTAAATCCTATTGAGAATATTCGTTTTTTGTAATCATAAAGCATTGAAAAATCTGTATTATTTATTATATTGTCTATTGTGTTTATTAAGTTTTGATTTCTTGTTTCTACCAAAAACTGCTTTAAGGTATATAAATATCCTATAAAGTTACCACTATCAACAGTTGATACATATCGTGGGAATAATGGTTCTAGCGTTTTTGTATTGTACCAGTTATATAAATGTCCATTCCATTTTTGAAGTTTTTCTATTGTTGTAAGCATTTTTCGGATAAGTTCTATTGCATTATCTAATGATATAAATCCTAAATCATAGCTTGAACATACTGCTAAAAGTCCTAAGCCTATATTAGTTGGAGAAGTCCTATGAGCAACTTTTTCTTTTCTGTCTTCTTGATAGTTATCTGGTGGTAAAAAGTTGTTTTCTTCATTAATGTTTTCTTCAAAAAATCTCCACGTTTTTTTAGCTATTTCTAAACAATATTCCTTGTCTTGTTTGTTTATTTTATCTATGGCCTTTTCTTCTTTCTCCTCTTGACTTATATACCAAGCTATAACTGGTGCTATGCTAAATAATGCTCCAAATATATAAAATGATATTCCTCCTGTAATTATTCCTAATATTATTGATACCACTCCTGCAATTACATTTGCCAACATACTTTTATAATATGCTAGTAAATTATTTTTACTTTGCCTTTCTGCCTCTTCAGACGTCATCCATTCTAATAGATTTTGTCTTGATATATTCATTCTATATATAGTTTTTACAATTGCATTTGTGTTACTATAGCTTCTGCTTGGTAATACCACTAATTCTAAAAAGCCTCTTATTATGCTTGCCTTTATTCCACTTATTGATTTTAAAGAGTTTTTATGTGCTGTTATAGATTCTGAATTTGTATTTTTCCTGAACACTATATAATTTATAATGTCTAAAATTGTGGGAGCCTCTAATGCAATTAAAGCAGTTAATAATACTGCCGTACTTGGTAGTTTATATATTGCTAGTATACCAGCTAAAATTAGCATAATAAATACTGTTACTACAATTAAACTTCTTCGTAAGTTATCTAATATTTTAAATCTTGATAAACTATTTAATGGATTTAACTTTTTAACTTTATCTTTTACTATTATTATATTTGTTATCCATCTAGCTATTTGCCAATCTCCTCTTATCCATCTGTGTCCTCTTGCGATATAACTACTATATTTAAATGGAAATCCATCAAGAAGCAAAATATCTGTTGCAAGCCCACACCTTAAATAACTTCCTTCTAATAAGTCATGGCTTAGTACTGTATTTTCTGGAATTTCATCACACAGAATTTTATGGAATAATTCTAAATCGTATATTCCTTTTCCTGTAAATATTCCTTCACCAAAATTGTCTTGATACACATCAGAAATTGCATTTGTATATGAATCAGTTCCACCTGCTCCTGCATATATTTTTGTAAATAGGCTCTTTCTACTTGAAATAAGGTCTACTCCTACTCGTGGTTGAATAAGTGCATGACCATCTATTATTATGTTTCTCCTTTTATCTAAAATTGGTTTATTTAAAATGTGTGCCATTGTTCCTATAAGTTCTTTAGCTGTTCCTAATACTAAATTTGTATCTGCATCTAGTGTTATTACATATTTTATAGTTAGTTTTGACTTTATTGTATTTGTTCTAAACTCATCTTTACCAGTTAATAAAAATCTATTAAACTGACATAACATTCCCCTTTTTCTTTCCCAGCCAAGATAACATCTTTCGCCTCTGTTCCAAATCCTATTTCTATATAGAAAATAGAATTTCTCTTTTTCACCTTTTGATACATATTTCTCATTTAATAGTTTTGATTGCTTTATTCCCTCTTCTATTATCTCTTTATCAAATGATTCTATCTCGTTTTTGGAAGAGGTACAATCTCCAAGAAGTGTGAAATATAAATTATTTTCTTTATTTGCTAAATAATATACCTCTATTTTTCTAAATAGCTCCTGTACCTTTTCTCTACTGTTTATAATTGTTGGTATAACTACCATTGTGCTATATTCTTCTGGTATTCCATTTGTTAATGCGAGTTTCGGTAATAGTGTTGGTGTTACGGTTTTCCCAAAAATGTAATTGATTACCTGTATATATATTTCTGAAATTGGAACTATTGCAAATATTGTTGATATAATTGCTATAGTTAGATTAATCTTGTTATAAATATATATTCCAAACAATATACTAAAAATTGCTGTAAACACATAAACTCCAGCAATATAATATATTGGTTTTTTGCTTCGTTTTTTTGATTTTATCCCTAATTCATTATTTAATAAATTTTCTCCTTTATCTATTAAATAATATCCTATGTGTCTCTTTCTAATTTGTTTCGATTTTTGTGCGAGTTCTAGTATTTTCTTTGCTATATATATTTCAGACATTTTTGTTTTCTGTGATAGTTTCTTGATTTTATTCCTATAAAATTCCTTCGTTTTGTAATCCATTTTGTCATATACATCCGCTGGGTCTTGCCTTAATAAATCCTCAACACCATTAATTTCTTCAAAAAGCTCTAAGAAGTTTATTCTTGCTATTTCTCTTATACTTGTAATGCTGTTTCCAATTAATACTTTTTGCATTGCTATATCAAAGTGTTCTTTTCGTATTACTTCTGAAACTGTTAGTCCAAGTTTGCTAACTTGCTCTTCTAAAACGTTTAAATAAGCATTTCCTGTTTTCCCATATTTTTTTAATTTATATGACATATATTCTATAAATGGGTAACTTGAATTTTTATACATTTTTGTATTTTCTCTTATTTTTTTGTATTGTTGTTTGTTTGCTTCTTTTTTATCTATTAATCTTTCTACAATTTCTTCTACCTTGTATTTTTGAACTTGGCTTAAGTATATCTTTTCACATACTGCTCTTATATTTTCAATTATGGCAATATTTAAGAATATAGGTAAGCTCCATATTTCCTCCATACTTAAGGTTTTTCTACGTTCGTAAGCAAGCAAACTTAATTCTAGTGTTTCTGTATCTATTTTATTATCTGTATATGCAACAATTTCAGATGCTAATACATATACTCTTGCAAAGCCTTTATATAGTCCTCTACTAATTCCTGGAAAATCTTTATATTTTTCCCTTGTTAAATCATTTCTTATGTTTTTTACAGTTTCTTCAATAATATAGAAATTATCTAAAAGCCACTCTCCTGCTGAATATATACTTATATCAAGTTTTATATGTTCATTTAAAATGTTGTAGGTTTGCTGTATGAATTTAAAATTATCCATCAATCTGCTAATAGGATATGTCTCAACATTACTATTACCTGTTATTTCATAATTTACAGCAATTTTCTCCATATAGGTTTGCAATTGATCTTTATCTAAGGTTACTCCTTTTATATTTAAGTATCTATTTTTTTTCAAAATCAAAACCCTCTCTACTGGTAAATTTATTCATATTTTTACCAATAAAAAGGGTTTTATACGTAAATTATGTTTTTACTTCTGATACTAGCCCACTTGTTCCTAGCCTATCTGCTCCTGCTTGTATGAATCTTTCTGCATCCTCAAAATTTTTTATTCCTCCTGCTGCTTTTATTTTTTTGCCATTTATTATGTGTTTTTTGAATAGTTCTATGTCCTCTAAAGTTGCACCTGATTTGCTAAATCCTGTTGAGGTTTTTATGTAGTCCGCATCTGAACTTGATATTAATTCACACATTTTTATTTTTTCTTCTTCTGTTAAAAGGCAGGTTTCTATTATTACTTTTAATACTCTTCCTTTACATTTTGTCTTTACTCCATTTATTTCATTTAAAATGTAGTCATAATTTTTTTCTTTTAGTTTACCTATGTTTATTACCATATCTATTTCGTCTGCTCCATCTTTTATGGCTTGCTCTGTTTCAAACATTTTTACGTTGCTTAAATTATATCCATTAGGAAATCCTATTACTGTACAAATTTTCATTTTGTTTCCTACGTATTCTTTTGCCTGTTTTACATAACATGGTGGAATACATACTGATGCAGTATTACATTTTATTGCATCATTACATAATTTTTTTATGTCCTCTAAGGTTGAGCTCTGTTTTAACAAAGTATAATCTATTTTTTTTAATATTTCCTCTTTCATAAAATCCCCTTCCAAATTTATACAAATTTCTTCCTTTTATTGCTTTTTTATTTTTATAATGTTATAATCTAATTAACATATTTTTACTAAAGATTTAAGGATGTGATTGAAATGGATAATTTAATTGACGAAAACATCAAATTAAATGTTACTAAAGATAGTGTGCTTTCTCTTAATGAAATCATTGATGATAAAACTCCTGAAATAGTTGAAACAGCTGAAATAGAAGCTACTGTTACAGTTACTGATGAAGAGATATCTATTAATGATAAAGAGCTTGTTAATACTGAAGAAGAGGAGTGTACAGCACTTGTTGAGCTTAAACCTCGTGGATTACTTGTCGCCCAAACAATGTTTAAGAGAAGTATAAAAATTTCCATTAAATCATTTTTAATTTCCTTATCGCTTGGTTTTTTAAATTTATTTTTTTAAAATATTCGCCCAACCTTTAATTGGGCGTTTTTCTATTTATACTCATACCACATTCCTTTGATTTGTAGTTCGTCTATCATTTGTTCATGTTCTGCATTTGTTTTTGTGAAATATAATTTTCCGTTTTTATCTGATACAAAGAATAAATAATCTGTTTCTATTGGGTTTATTACAGCATCCAGACTTATTTTGCTTATTGAACTAATAGGTCCAACAGGCAATTTACCCTCCATTCCTGGTCCTCTTGTATTGTATGGATTTGCTGCATTTATTTCCTTTTGATATAAATCTCTATCCCCCATATTTATTTTAACAGAGTAATATGTTGTAACACAACTTCCCAATGACATATTTCTTTCCAATCTGTTATAAAAAACACTTGCTATATTTAATCTATCTTCTCTGTACATTCCTTCTGTTTCAACTATTGATGCGATTGTTAATAATTGATGGATTGTATATTTGTTATCATCTATTTTTTGCTTATATGGTTCTAAAACCTCCTCCATTTTGTCTAACATTTTTTCAAAAATTTCTTCTACTTTTGCATCTGCGTTTGATATTGCATAAGTATCTGGAAACAAATATCCCTCTAGTGAATAGTATATGTTTTTATTCTTTATTTCATCTGTTATAAACCAGTATTTGTCTATTAATTTATCTATATATTCCTCATTTTTTAGAACATCATATACATCTTCTTCAGTATTATTTGTTTTTTCTGAAATTGTTTTTGCAAGCCACCACATTGGTTTTCCTTCTAGATATGTTATTGTTATTTGGTTTGGGTCATACATTTTGCCTGTTTGTAACATTTCTGTTATTTCTTTTAAATTCATACTCTCTTTTAGGTAATATGTACCTGCTTGAAAATTAGATATTTTATTTAGTTTTACATATACTTTAAACGCTGTTTTGCTTCTTATTAGATTATTGTTTTTAAGAATTTCTGCAATTTTGCTTGTCCCACTTCCCATTGGTATTTCTACTTGTTTTTCTGTAATATTCTTACTTACTGGCATTGTTAGTATCCTATATGTTCCTATTATTAATAATATTGCTACTAGAATTATTGCTATTATTATTACAACCTTTTTCATTTTTGTCCTTCCTCCATTTTTTAATTTACTATTATATAGTCCACAATATCTTCATATACTTCTTTTTCTTTAAAATCTTTGTTCACAATTATGTTTGTTTTTATTCCTAATTCTCTTAAACGTGGAGCTAATTCTATTATAAATCTTTGCAAGTTATTATCTTCGTTATATACATACACGTTTATTCCATTTATATCATTTTTTCTTACTATACTCAACATATTTCTTATTAGTTGATATCTATTTTCAAATTTAGTTAAATTTATATCCTCTAAACTTATATTTGCCCATATTTTAGTGGCTTCACCATTATTGGTAAAACTTATATTTTTCAATAAAATACCATCATTGGTTATTTTAAATAAATCCTTTATTAATATTTTCTCTCCGCTCAATATTTATTATTGAGTTGTCTGTTATTTTAGCTGTTATCTCTTTTGTTTCTGGTCGTTGTTCCATATCTTGTCTTAGTATATACTCATCTGTTAATACATTTGCTTTTACATATCCTACTGTTCCATTTTCTGTTCTGATTTGGCGCCATCCTTTACTTGTTGTGTAAAAAGCACTTACAGTATCTCCTATCTCTAATAAACCTACCTCTTTTGATAAACTTCTTTGCTTATACCTTATTTTCGTGTTCTCGTCCACCCTAGCTTTTATCATACCTTCATTGAGATTATCTATTATTAAAGTATTATTGCTCTTTATATATTTTATTTCAATATTATATACACTTTTTATTTCATCTATTGGGATATACATTATATTATCTTGGTATATTATTGTGTATAATGTATCATTTGTTGCATCATTTACCCTTATGGTTTTATCTCCTACTTTCATACTTGCTACTGATATTGGTGAACTTGTTATTAACAAATCATCTTCTTCATCAAAGTAAATTGTTTTATCTAAGAATTCCTTTATATCTTCTTTAGATAAATAAATTACTCCACCTTCATCTATATATATTGGATGCTTCAAATTTTCTGTAACGTTTTTTTCTCCGATAACTAAGTTTGTTACATCCTTAAATTTATCTCTCTTATAACCTGGTGCTATGTTTATTATATATGCTACTATAAGTAGTGCTATAATTCCAATAAATATGTTCCTTATAAATTTCCTTTTTTGTATTTTAATTCCCATATAATTTCTCCTTTTTTTCTTTTAATAGTATATCAGAAAAATAGAAAGATTAATATACTTTTTTGTAATTTTTTTATTTTTTTTGCAACAAAAAAACACCCTAAGGTGTTCTTTTATTTATTATTATTCAGCTGTTTCAGCATCAGGAGAGTTATATGCTTCTAATATAGCATTTTGAATTTTCTCCCTTGTTTCAGCATTGATTGGATGAGCTATATCCTTGAATTCTCCGTTTGGAGTTTTTCTGCTAGGCATAGCTATAAATAATCCATTTTGACTTTCGATAACTTTGATATCGTGAATTACGAATTCATTATCGAATGTTACAGAAGCAACAGCTTTCATTCTGTTTTCTGAATTTACTTTTCTTAAACGTACGTCTGTTATTTGCATGTGTGTGCACCGCCTTCCAAAGTTTTATTGTACATAATTTTCATTGTGTACTAATATAATATTCGCCAATACTATTCTTTTTCCTTCATTATTTTACATATTTTTTACTATTTTATACTTATTTAATCTATATTTAAATTATTTTGTGCTAATACTAATAGCTTCTGCGCCCACTTCTAATTCTCTTGACACAATATTTTGTATCTGTGCTATCTGCTCTGGTTCTAGCTTTTCAGCTTTTATTATAACACTTACACTATTTGAATTTGAAAATATAACTATATCTTCAAATCCCTTTGCCTTTACTAAATTCTCTGCTATCATTATGGCATTTCTCTTTTCATTTATTTTTGAAATATCCTCTATAGCTAAATTTTTCTGCTCTACAGTTGAATTTACATTATTATATATTTCTTGATATGATTCTAACATTTGTGAATATATGTTTTCTCTTTCAAGTTTTGATGTTGTAAAATATGTATCCTCTTGGTTTGTTTCTACCGCTTCATTTTCTCCTATAGTTTCGTTTTCATTTATAACTTCACTTTCATTATCATTTTGTTTCTTCTCCTCCTTGTTCTCTCCTTGGTTCTCATTTACAACATTATTATTACTAACTAACGTTGCATCCCCTAATTCTGCTACAACGTCCTTGTTTTCCATTTTTTCGTTTGTACTTGTAAAATTCAAATATCCCGCTGTTACTAGCATTAAAGATATTACTAAAATAATTAATTGATTTCTTTTTAAAACTTTCATTTTTTACCTTACCTTTCTATTTTGACATTTTAAATACTTGTATCTTATGTGTTGCAAGTCCTGTTACTGCTGATACAGCCTGGACTATGTTGGCCTTTATTGTGGCATTATCTCCTCCCTCTGCTAATATAATTGCTCCTTCAACTTTAGGCATTGTTATTTTTTCTGTTATTGGATTATTGTCTGAATCTACTATTATCTCTTTGTTTTCGTCTATTAATTCTACCTTTCTTGTCCCTCCAGCAGAATCATTTTCTTCCGTTTTACTTGTGCTTCTAGTTTCATTACGCATTGCTACAACCGAGCTACTCTCTGAATATGTAACTAATACTTGTACTTTTCCAACTCCTGATATTTTAGTTAAAATGTCTTCAAGTTTTTTCTCTAAATTATATTCTTGTTCTTCAGAAATATTACCATCATTTAAATTTTCTGCTAACACCCTAGGGCTGTTCTCTGATGGAACTTGTTTTTCCTTCTTGGTATCTTTTCCCCATATTAAATTTATTGATATTATTGTTATAATTAAAAGTACTAAAAAAACAACCAAATTTTCAATAGTCTTTTTATTGTTTCTACTAGTTTTTTTCTCAACTAACTCTTTAATTTTTTCTTTAAACATAATCTCACCCTCAAAAAAATTATTTACTATTCATTAATTAAAACATGCCCTACTCCATACTCTTCTTCTAAATACTTTTTAATTTCCTGTATTTCCTCTTTTGTAAAAGTATCTTCTTTTTTAGTTTTACTGTTTATATTAATATTTATAGGCTCAATGCTACTCGCATTAGCAACTTTTTTAGATATTATTAATTCGATTTTATTAATATTGCCATACTCTTCATTTTTTCTTTCTATATCAATTTTTATATTTGATACTTTGTAACCTTTTTCTTCTATGCTTTTTATTATTTCTTGTTTAATTGTATTTATGTATGTTGCTTCTACATATGTATTTATATCTATTTCTTTTATTTTCTGTTGTTTTATCTCTGGTAGTTCATATGAACTTAGTTTTATTTCTTTACTCGTTATTTTTACTACTATGGGAGAAATTATGACAAATACGAGATATGCACCAATAACTGTTCTAATATATTTTTTTGTGTTACTATTGGGCAATACCATTTCTATAATTGTACTTATAATAACTGCAATAACAATACCCTGAATCCATAAACTTATCCAATTTACCATTGTTCTCTCCTTTTATCTGTACATTAAACTAACATTTGATATTTTAAGTGTTAATGCTATTCCTATTATTAAAAGAACCGCTACAAAGAACATTATTCCAAGCAATATTTTAAATATACCTGCCATTTGGTTTATGATAGTTACAATTTTTTTATCTGCGATTGGTTCGCTTATTGCTCCTACTAAACTGTATAGTAAACTCGTTATAGTTAATCTTATTATTGGTAAAGCACATATTCCAATGACAATTATTATTCCAACAAAACCTATTGCATTTTTTATGAGTGTTGTCGCACCAAGAACTGTATCAACAGAGTCTCCTAATGCCTTACCTACAACTGGAATAAAGGTCGAAGCTACTGATTTTATACCTTTTACTGTTATTCCATCAACACTACTTGTTAATGTGCCTTCTAATGATAATAAACCTACAAATACTGTAATAACAAATCCTAAAAACCAAGTTATACTTGAAGTGAAAAATTTTGAGAGATTTCCAATTTGAATTTTATCTGATAAATTTGAAGCAATATTTAGTATCATTATCATTGTTACAATTGGTAGTATAACTAGATTTATAATGTTCCCTAAAAAGATTACTGCAAAGATTAATATTGGTTGTAAAAGCGTACTTGAAGCAACTTGTCCTGTTGCAACAATTAGTGCAATTAATATAGGAACTAGATTGTTCATAAAATCTACTAAATTTGTTATAGTGTTTTTTATATTAATAATTATAATTCCAAAGCTACCAATTATTAGTGTTATTATCAATATATATTCTACAAAATATGCGACTTGCGAAGTATTTTCATTGCCTAGATTTCCACTTATACTTTTTAGGATACTATGTATTACTATAATTATAAGAACACTTCCAAGTACAGTAATATTTGAAACCAGTTCTTTCCCTAATAAACGTAGCAGTGCTTTATAAAATATTCCATTGTCTACTTTGCCTGTAAGGCTTTTAGTTATTAACTCTTGAACATCAAGCTCTGGAAATACTTCATTTGTGTATTTTCCACTTTCTTCAATAAAGGTTCCTAAGTTTAGAGCCTTCATTTGATCCTCTACAATTGTTTCTGTCGAAAAACTTACATTAGGTACTAGTAGAAATATTAGTAATGTTAATAATAATATTTTTTTCATCTCATCACCATTTTTTATGGCATTATTTTTAGTATAATTTCTAAAAGTGCATAGATTATAGGAACAGACATGCTTATTACAATCACTTTGCCTCCAAAATCAATTTTGCTTGCAATTGCAGATTCGCCACTATCTTTACATATGCTTACAGCAAATTCTGTAAGTATTGCTATTCCTGTTATTTTAAGCAATATTCCTAAATACTCTGCATTTATACCACTTTTTTTACTAAGGTTTGTAAGTAAATTTATTATGGCTGTTATTTTATCTAAACTTAAGAAAATTATTATTGCTCCCGCTATAATTGATACATACATACTGTATTCTGGCTTGTACTGTTTTAAAACAACTATAATAATTACTGCAATAAAACCAACAGCAATAATTTGAACAACATCCATACTTACTCCTATAAATTAAAAATTACTCTTACATTGTTAAATAATGTGCTTATTTCTTTTATTACAATAGAAAGGACAATTACAACTCCTGCTAATGTTGTCATCATAGCTTGATCCTCTCTTCCTGCTCGTACTAGTACTTGATGCAAAACTGCAACTAAAATACCTATTGCAGCAATTTTAAACAGTAAATCTATTCCCATACTTTCCCTTCTTGTATAATATATTTAGGTTTTTAAATGAGGTTTCACCTATAAACCTATTTATTGCTAAATTGTAGTTGAATTTATGTTAATACTGTGAACTTTTATTACTCCTTATAATTTTTTTAAATTTCAAATTAAAATTATTACAATTCCTAATCCAATTATCATTCCAAGTTTTCTATACATACTTTCATTTTTTTGCCTTTCTCTTTCAGCCTTTTCTATTTGCTCATCTAAAAAATTTGATGTTAATTCTATTTGACTTATTTGTCCTTCTAAATCTGTTCTACCTAATAGTTTACTTAGATTTTTAAGAATATTTCTATCTTCTAAATTAATATTTAATATGTTGGTATCAACTGCTTTATTCCAAGCATCGCCTGCCGAAAAAAATTTCATATTATAACTTGCAATTTTGAAAATGCTACCTATACTTGGATTTATGCTTCCAGAAATTTGTCTGAATATTTCTGGTAGTGGTTCATATGTAAATCTTATCTTTGTTTTAAATATGTTAAGAGCATTTTTAAATTCTTTTAATTCTTCTACTCTATACTTGTATTTTTGAGACTTCAATAGTCCTATTGTTGAACATATTAAAAATATGGAACTATAAATTAATATCTTTATTCCTAGCATATTTTCCCTCCGTCAAAAATTTTAAGCCACTTCAATGCTTCTGTCTGATTTTATAAAAATAACCTTTTCTATTAGCTGTTCATTTAAAAGTTCTTTTAATACCGGATTTTTCATTAACTCTTTTTTGCTATCTCCATGTGCTGTAAATATTCCCTTTACTCCGAGAACATACTGCTTCTTTTATTGCTTCCACATCTTCTTTTTTGCCGATTTCATCTGCTACAACTATTTGTGGTGACATTGACCTTATTAACATTTTTATGCCAATTGATTTAGGAATATTCTCTAATATGTCTGTTCTTATACCTATATCCTTTTGAGGAATTCCTTTGTATAAAGCTGCAATTTCTCCTCTTTCATCTACTAATCCTACATTTATTCCAGTAAAATTAATTTCCTTTATACCTGTACTTATGCTTCTTACTATGTCTCTCAACAACGTGGTTTTACCGGGCTCCAGGTGGTGATATTATTAATGTATTATATATTGTGTTCTCTTTAATTTTTAGTATGTATGGTAATGCTTTATTTCCACAACCAATAATCTCTCTTGCTATTCTAAAGTTTATGCTTGATATGTAATTTATATTTATGACTTTTTCATTTTCTATAACACAGTTTCCTGTAATACCAACTCTGTGTCCGCCTTTTACAGTTATGTATCCATTTTTTATTTCATTTTGATATGAGTAAATTGAGTTGTCACACATAATTTGCAAAGTTTCTAATATATCTTTATATGTTATTTTTTTGCTTAGAATTTCTTGCTTGTCTGAAAACTTAAGTGTTATATTTCCATTACTTCTTATTCGTATTTCTTCTAGTGTATTTATTTCTTCCATTGGCTTGTCTACTAATTCTTCCTTTAATATTTGGGATATTTTTTTTGAAAAAAAATCAAAAATTTCTAGCATATAGACTCCTTTACTTAGAATTATATGCTAGAAATATATTTTTTAGAACTAAAATGTTATTTAACTATGTAATAATTATTTGTTTATTTTAATTTTTCTATTTCTTGTTTGCTTAAGCCTGTTATTTTAGCTATTTCTTCAATGTTTATGTCCTTGATTTTTAATAATCTTAGCATTGATTAGTCTTTTATATCTCTATTTTTATATTTTCACCATCTTTAATCTGATATTTTTTTCTAAAACATATATTTGATACTAATTCTAATGTTTTTAGATTATAATCTCCTTTTCCTATTTGATTTTTTTCTGCTCGTACAATATATGCTTCATCTTTTAATATTTTGCATTTTTTAACAAATACCTTTTGTGTTCCTCCATATTCCTCTGCTTCTATAATTAAATCTGGAGTTACAATATAGTCTTGTTTTAGTTCTACATTTAAAGTACCATAAAATACCTGCATGTTAGTCTTTTGTTTAAATACTTCCTCAATCTTTCTTACCCAATCTTTTGCAGTTCCCATACCTGTTGTAATTTTACCTTCTAAAATCATATTTTACCTCCAAATTGTATTTCGAGTTGCTTAAGTACCCCTATGCCTTTTTTGTTTTATGATATTTTATCACAATGGTAGTATTTGTCAACTGATAGTTTTATGAAATTGTAAAAAAATATACTTTTTGTCGTTTTTTGTTGCATTTCTCTAATATTTGGTTTAAAATGTATATAGTATAAATTTTGGAGGTTTTAAAAATGGAACTTAACCCTATTATTATTGGAATTGCAGGCGGAACTGGTTCTGGAAAAAGTACTTTAGCTGAAAATATAAGAAAAGAATTTGCAAATAATATTACAATGCTTTCTCACGACTATTATTATAAAAGCAATTCTAACCTTTCATTTGACGAAAGGAAAAAATTGAATTTTGACCATCCTGATGCTTTTGATACAGATTTACTTATTGAACATTTGACTAAGCTTAAAAATGGTGAAATTATTTATAGACCTAATTATTCATTTGTTGACTATATAAGAGAAGAACAAACCTTTAAAGTAATCCCTAAAAAAGTTATTTTATTGGATGGTATTTTAATATTTGAAAATAAAGAGCTAAGAGATATGATGGATATTAAGATATTTGTTGATACTGATGCAGATATTCGTTTTATTAGAAGATTAGTTCGTGATGTTAGAGACAGAGGTCGTACTATTGATTCTGTTATTGAACAATACAAAACTACTGTAAAGCCTATGCATGAACAGTTTGTTGAGCCAAGTAAAAAGTATGCAGATATTATTGTTCCTGAAGGTGGATACAATCACGTTGCACTTAATATGATTATTGAAAAAATAAGAAGCATTATTTAATTAATGCTTCTTTTTTCATTTATCTATTTCCTAAAATATTCATTATATTTAATTTTGAAAGTGTAATGGTTCGAGTGTATGGAGCTAGAAATTCTAAGTGAATTTTATGGAAAAAGTTCGCTGTGAGAAAGGGTGCCATAAAAGGCACAAAGAATTTCTGTGAACAGGAGCGAGACAAATGAAACTGAAAAATTAAATATAATGAGTTTTTAATTAATTTCATTTAACTGTTCCAAATTGTGTTATTGGCCAGTAGCGTAATATTACTTTTCCTTCTACTTTTTCTAGTGGTATGCAGCCAAATGTTCTGCTATCTAAGCTTTCATCTCTATTATCTCCTAGTACATATATACATCCTTCTGGTACTATTACATCATTGTAATATACTGTTTTTGTAGTCACTCCCTTTTGTAAATAATCCTCTACTAATTCCTCTCCGTTTATATATACTTTTCCGTTAGCTATTTGAACTCTATCTCCTTCTACTCCTATTACTCTTTTTATATAGCTTGTTTTTGTTAGCTCTAGTACATAGTATACTAAATATTGAGTTGCATTTTGGGGTTCATAATTGTATATGGCTACTTTATTTGATAAGTCAACTTCTGTGCCTTTTTTAACTTCGCTTGGTGCCTCAAAGGTTATTATGTCTCCAGTTTTATATTGATTTTTTGTAATTCTTTTTACTCTACTTAATACTACTCTTTGATTTTCCTTAAGTGTTGGATACATTGATGATTGTTTTACTACTGTTGATGTTATTATGTAATACCTTGTAGCTAATGCAATAATTAAAGCTAAAAATATGCAAAAGCACCATTCTAGTATTTCTTTAAAAACTTTAATTTCCTTTTCTTCTACTTGTTCTTCCATTTGTTTACCTCGCATTTATTATAACATTATTCTAAGTTTTTTTACAAGGGTTTTGTATATTTTTATATATTTAAGGCAGTGATTTTTTAACTTAATCACTGCCCTAATTTTTTTTATTTTTGTCTATAATTTACTGTTACTGTTTTACCTATTAATTTTGTTAAATCAACATAATACTTTTCTCCATCAAATCCGACTAATTTATCATTTTCTGCGTCTTTATATGAAGTATATGTCTTTCCTCCTGCGATTTTTAACTCGAAATTTTTTGTTATATCTATTTTATCAAGATATACCTTACCTGTTTTCCTATCGTTTTCATCTATATCATGAGTCTTTTTGTTTGATACTGTTTCTGTTATACTTCCTATCATTGCTCTTTTTAAATCATCTGCAGTCATACCATCATCTGCAAATGCTTTGTCTGCATAGCTATAATTGCTATATGGATTCTTAACAACTTTTACATTTTCATTAACAGGTTTATAATCTTCAGTAACTCTAACAGAACAGCTAACCATAATATCTTGTTTAAAATTATTTAAATATTTATATAATTTTTGTGATATTTTTTTATCCTCAATTTGATTTCTAATGTCTGTTTCTATCCAATTTTGGCAATTTCCAATGTTTTTATCATTTGGGTTTAGTACTGTTTTTCCATAATGTGTTGTTAAATCCATTGCAATAGTAAATACCTTTGCTGAAGTTCCATAGGCTTTTGCTACTTGTTGTTTAAAATAATTTGCTGTTAATATTGTATAGTATCCATACACTGCTGAAGTATTGGCTAATTGTGAGGTACCTAATACCGGTTCAGATAGTGGTGATGTATATTTTGTTGAAAATACTGTTGGCTCACCATCTGATACAATTATTATAACAGGAACTCTTTGTACATCTTTTCCATCTACTTTAACAGTTTTGCCTGCGCTATTAATTAATTGTTCTGCACCTTTTTGTATTCCTGCTTGAGTGAATGTTCCATTTTCAAAGTATCTTGTTTTTTTAGCATAAACTTGAATATTTGTTTCTACCCTATCTTCTGATTTATTCAAATAATTTTTACCATTATTTGCAGTATATCTTCCAAGTGGTAGTAGTACTGAAGAATGTTCTGCATTTTTGTATTGAACATTAAGAATTCCATATTCACTATATCCCACAACTGAAATTCTATTATTTTTATTAAATCTTAAAATTTCATCTATAGCATTATTTACTGCTGTAACCATATTTGTTCCTCTTAAAGAACCTCCGGCTGTCATACTTCCAGATGTGTCAAGTACAAAGACTACATCTACAGGGATTGGAGATTCTGTTGTGCTTTGTGTATCCCAATTCATTGTTATTGTACCTTTAGGTGCTTCTGTATATGTGTTTGTTACATTATAGCCTGTTACATTTGATGTATAGCCTGAAACTGTGTCTTCGCTTATTGTGTATGTTATTTTTTGTCCGTTTTTATATACTGGTAAGCCTTCATCAAATTCATATGTCCAACTACCATTTTGTGGTGTTATTGTTTTACTATCTACTTTTTCTCCATTTGCTAATAAGTTGATTGTTATACTTTCTGGTCTACTATTATACTTATTATCATAATCAACCCAAGTTTTTGTTCCTGAAACACTTGTTGTTACTCGCTTGTAAGTATTTGTAATAATTTGCTTTCCATTTTCATCAGTAGTATATTTTACTGTGTATTTTGTTCCGCTTTTTCCATTTATTTGTTTTCCATCTTCTAATGGATTTCCGTTGCTGTCAAGTTCTCTTACTGTATACTTTATTTCTGTGCCTTTTTCATATTGTGGTAATTCTGTCCAAGTATGTGTCAATTTGCTATTTGTCAACTTAACCTTTTCCACACTTGTGGTTGTTGTTCCAACTGTTTTGTATAACTGTACGTTTATGCTGTCTGGTCTTACTCCATCTTGGTTGTTTTTGTCTTCCCACACTTTTTCAACTGATACTGAAGTTGTTTTTGGTGTGTATCTATTTGTAATTTTAATATATTTTCCGTTTTCATTTATAATAGGGTCATCATATGCTACCTTATATTCTGTTCCTTTTATTGTTGCATCTGCTTGTTCATTTACTTCTTTTACTATGTATTTAATTTCAATTCCTTTTGCATATTTTGGTAAGTCTTTGAATTCTGCTTTCCAAAATGTTGAGGCATTCAACTCTAATGGTTCTTTATTGGCTACAGCAATGTTATTATCAAGTATCTTCATATATAGTTTGACTTTTATACTAGCTGGTCTTACTCCATCTTGGTTGTCATTGTCATTCCATACTTTTTCAACTGATATTGATGTTGTTTCTGGTGTATAGCTATTTGTAACCACATATCCATTCTCTGTTTTTTCTATGTTTGTTATATAATTTTCTACTTTATCTTCTGTTATTGTATATTGTATTTCTCTTCCTTTTGCATATTTGTTTAAATCTGTAAATGACCAATTCCACTCATTTTCAGCTGTTACTGTTTTGCTATCTACTTTTTCTCCGTCTGCTAATAAATTAACTATTATGCTACTTGGTCTCTTTCCATCTTGGTTGTCTGCGTCATCCCATGTTTTACTTCCTGAAACTTCTGTTGTTGCTGGTGTGTGGTGGTTGTAGATTTCTACTCCATTGTCTGATATTTCATATTCTGTATCATATTCTGGAACTGTTACTTCAACAACTTTGTATGTAATTTCATTTTTGTTTTCATCATATTTTGGTAATTTGCTAAATACATATTTCCAGTCAGTGCTTGCATCTATTGTAGCTGTTGCAACTGGTTCATTTTCATCGTTTCTGTATAATTCAACTGTTATTTTTTCTGCTCTTTTTCCATCTTGGTTGTCGTTATCTTGCCAATTTTTGTTTACATTTATTGTAACATCTGGGTTTACTGGCATATCGTCTTCATCTTCTACTGTTGTTTTTCCATCTGTTGCTGTTGCTATGTTTATAATGTCTTTTGATATTGTTTCATTTTGTTCTGTTTCTAAAACTGCATTAATGTCTTCTTGTTTTACAACATATCCTACTTTTAATGTTGCTTGTTTTCCAGCATCTAGTGTTTCTATTTTTACAAGTTCTTTGTTTGCTGGTACTATTTTGCCGTCAAAAATTACATCTAATGAGTCTGTTACAACTACATTAGTTGCTTTATAGTTTCCGCTATTTGATACTTTGATTGTGTAAATTATTGTATCTCCCGCCCTTACCATAGGTTTATTGTTTTCTGTTACTGGTATTTGTTCTTCTTGATTTGCTCTTACTACTGCTGTTGCTGTTTTTTCAATTCCTAGTACAGGTTTGAAAATTCCCATATCTGCTGTGATTGCTGGAATTGCAAGTGTAGTCCATGATAGTTTTAAATCATCAGAGACTTTAATAGTTCTTCCTTCATATTCGATAGTTCCTGTTGTTGTTTCACCTGTTGAAGGTCTTGTTCCAGGTCTTGTTGTTGTTCCTGGTGTTGTTGATGTTGTATTTCCTGGAGTTGTTGGTTCTACTGGTGTTATTATTCCTGTTGTGTTATCTCCTGCTACATTGTTGCCATTTTCATTTGGATTAACAGTGTTTTGTACTTGATTTGCACTGTTATCATTACCTGTTACTGGTAAGTTTTGAACTTGTTCTTGAGCAGCTGATGCTTCGCCTCTATCTTTTAAGAAGACTGTTACACCTGTAGCTGATGCACCAATTAAAACAAGTGATACAAGTCCAATTACTACATTTTTTGTGTTTAAAAACTTTCCTTTCATTTTTACCTCCATCTAAAATTTCAAAAAGTTTCTCTAGCTTTTACTATAAGTCTGTTTTTGTCTCTATTTGTACATGTTATAAGTGTTACTTCCCTTGAATTTTCATCTACTGGATAAATACAACTTATATCATTTGGGTCAATTATGTATTTGTCAAAAACTTCGTATTTTATAGTAACCATTTGGCTATCCGTAAGTTCTATTATGTCCCCATTTTCTAGTTTATCCATTTTTCCAAACATTTTATTGTTCAAATTATTGTGCCCTGCTAGCACTACATTTCCAATTTGATTAATTTTTTCGCCATAAAATTTTGTTATTGATAATTTCAAGCTTTCTTTGTTTGTTTTTTCAAGGATAGGATATTCAATATTGATTTTAGGGATATTAATTATTCCAACTACTTTATATCCTTCAATTTCTTGGTCTATTTCTTGTATAACATCTATATCATTAGGATTACTTTCCTTTTCTTTTTTTATTTCCTGCAATACTGATTGAGTATTGTTTTCTATTTTATTACTTTCAACATTCTTTTTTATTACAAATACTACTAAAACCAGTGCTGTGATAACTAGTATTGCAAGGATTATTCTGTATACTGTTATCTTTTTCATTATTTGTTCATCTCTTTTTTCTTCAATATCATTATTCGTACAATTACTATAGCTATTGCAACTACTACGATTGCTAGAACTATTAGTATTGTATTATCGTCAAATGTATAAGGTAGTATTGTTTTTTCTTTTTCATATTTTGGTGTTTCTTCCATCTTTGACTCTAGAAAATGAACATCCTCAATTTTATCTCCTTTTAGCCATAGTATGAATTTATCACCTGTTTTAGTGTCTTCTGGTTGGTATACCATCTTCTCGCTTACCGTCTTCCAGTTTTCTTCTTTTAATTCATTATGTAATTTTGTAGCTAAGTCTAAAAATTCTTTGCTTGCTTTTATTTTTGTATATTTGTCTGTAAATTCATTTTTTTGTAGTAATTCTGCTAAGCTATATAAATTTTCATACTCTCTACTTGATTTTTCTTTAATTAATTGATATTTACCGTTTAGAATATCTTTTTGTAAAACTGCTACGCCAACTCTTGTAGTTAGTGTATATTTGTCTCCAGTAGTTGCATCTGTAACTTTCCTTGCTTCTAAATCTTTTTCTTCAAGTTTTACAGGTATTATTGTAGATACTTTTGACATATTTTCTAATTCTATTTTTGTAATGTTATCATTAATGTCAATTTCAAGTCCTGAAATTTTCATTTGCTCATTTGTTTTCACCCACAAATAAGTTTTATTTGCAAATAAAGCTATTGTTGCATCATCATTTACATATGCGATGTTGTTTGTTCCTTGAGCTGAATCCACTGCAGAGTTTACAAATGCTAAAGTTGCTACATCAGCTTCTTTATTGTTTGAGAATGCAAATTGAAATTCTTGGTTTAAGTACGCTTTTAAATAAATTATGTACTCACTCTCTGACTGTTTTACTATAACAGCGTCTTCATTAGTTCCGTAAGCAATAATAGGCATTCCTACTGTTATTATTCCTATAATCACTACCATTAAAAGAATTTTAAGTTTTGAAAATTTCATTGTTATCCCCCTGTTTTTTTATTTTTAGTTGTTTAATTATATTACAACCCGACATTTAATATTATATCTTAAAAAAATTAATTTGTAAATAGTTTTATGTGAATTGTTTTTTTGTTTTTTATGATTATTTTATGATAAAATCCTATTGTTTATTTTAGGAAAATGTTCCAAGTTCATCATCTATTTTAATAATTTTGTTTGCCTTAATTAACATAAAATGTGTATGTTCGAAAAATTCTACTAATACACATTTATTTATTTACTGTATCGCCTGCTTTTCTTACAGCGCTACATAAAGTAGGGGCCTAAACGAATAGCTGCCGTTGCTGCTAGTCGGAGTGCCGTTGTTGCGGTAACTTGCTGGACTGTAAAAGCCATCGGCGTAGTAATGGCCACCCCTGATAACTCGAGTGTTGGTGCTGTACGCCTCTGTAGTCCATTCCCAGCAATTTCCTGCTACATCATATATATTTTTACTACTATTTCTTTCTGTTGCTCCTGTGGTTAATAATATCTCCGTGTCTTTTGTTACATCTGACCCATTTGTTGTGTCTGCTGCTGACCAGGTTGAATTACTATATAAACTTCCTCTATATACTTTATATGTATCTGAATTCTTGTAATTTCCCCAACTGTTACTTGATGTTACATTATGGCTACTATCTTTTATGAAGTCTAGCATACTGTCCCATGCTGCTCCTGTACATAACATACTTTTTACTCCATAGCCTGTTTTTCCGGTATATAAGCTATTACTTAAATGTACTGCTCCTTCACTTACATCTCCCATGCCTTTTCCCCATTTCACATAATTATATGGGTATTTATCTTGTTGTACTACAAATGCTGCTGTTTGTGAACTATCGTCTTTTCTTGCTGTTTCACTTCCTGCTTCGTATCTTCCTATATAAAATCCTCCATATTTATATATGCTTTTGGTTAGTTCTGTTATTTGTGCTGATATTCCTGTTTTTCCTGTGCCTGTTCCATCATAATCACTGCTATCTTTTGAATATGGTTCGGTATAATC